>JQIA01000041.1_pt1 | contig 50994 bp, 49 predicted proteins | sample 811431 | NCBI WGS metagenome assembly JQIA01 (sample SAMN02998118, study PRJNA258478) | marine sediment metagenome | biome: marine; feature: seafloor; material: sediment; isolation source: oil-polluted sediment collected from 3 locations (0.5 km, 0.7 km and 0.9 km)... | place: USA: Gulf of Mexico ...
TCTTTAGAAAAAGCAAGTTTAACCGAGCCAATTGCCTGCGGATGGCATGCTGTTCGAATTGCAAATGAAACTCTAGGGAATGACCTTACAAATGCGCAGACATTAGTCATAGGAGGAGGCGCTATAGGCGTTGGTGCCGCATTATCGCTTAAGTGCTTTAATGCAGCGAGTATCACTGTTTTGGAACCGAATAAGCTTCGGCGTGATTATCTGAACATGAAGACTGATTTGACGGTCATTGATCCGGAACAATTGGATGAAAATGCGCAGTATGATCTGGTTATTGATGGGGTCGGTTTAGCACAAACCCGTGAAGCTGCATCTAAGGCTGCTAGGCCCGGCGGGATAATCATGCATATTGGGTTGGGTTCTTCCGAAGGCGGGTTGGATATTCGACGTCTGACACTTCAAGAAATAAGGTTCGTTGGAACCTACACATACACCGCAGAAGATTTTCATGCCACAGCACAGGCAATGTTTGACGGCAAACTTGGCCTGTTGGATTGGTATGAATGCCGCCCATTATCGCAAGGCGCAAATGCTTTTGCTGATATCCGAAAAGGTGACGTTCAATCACCTAAGATTTTATTAAAACCCTGATATAAAGGAATCTAAAAATGTCAGAAATCCCGCAACTCTTGGTTCATGAGACTGGTGACAGCGTTGGTGTTGTTGTTGTTGAAGGCCTGTTAGCAGGCACAGATATGTTGGTTTGTGTAACACATGATGACTCTACTTTTCGCCTAACAGCTGTAGAAGATGCGCCAATCGGTCACAAAATTGCTCTTAAAGATATGCGCAAAGGCGACACCGTTTTTAAATATGGCGCAGACATCGGTATCATGACTGGCGATGTGAAAAAAGGCCATCACCTTCATACTCAAAATTGCAAAACAAAACGCTGGTAAGGACAAAAAATGACTGATCTATCAAAAGTTACCGTACAAGGATACCGTCGCGACAATGGTCGTGTTGGTGTGCGTAATCACGTTCTTATCTTGCCATTGGACGACATTTCAAATGCTGCTTGTGAAGCTGTTGGTAACAACATCAAAGGCACAATGGCAATTCCACACGCATACGGTCGTTTGCAGTTTGGTGAAGATCTGGACATACATTTTCGCACGATCATCGGCACTGGTGCAAACCCTAATGTTGCTGCCGTTGTGGTCATAGGTATCGAGCCGGATTGGACCAAAAAAGTTGTCGATGGTATTGCTGAAACAGGCAAGCCGGTTGTTGGTTTCTCAATTGAACAAAACGGCGATTTGAAAACAATAATGGACGCATCTCGCGCCGCAAAAGATATGGTGCACTACGCTTCAGAACTACAACGCGAAGAATGTTCAATTGCTGATTTGTGGATTTCTACAAAATGTGGTGAGTCCGATACAACAACAGGTTTGGGTTCGTGCCCAACAGTTGGCAACATGTACGACAAGCTTCTTCCGCATGGCATCTATGGCTGTTTTGGGGAAACATCGGAAATCACCGGCGCAGAACACATCTGTCAAAAACGTGCAATCAATGAAGACGTTGGTGAGCGTTGGCACAAAATGTGGAATGCCTATCAGAATGATGTGATCTTTGCACATCAAACAGATGATTTATCCGACAGCCAACCTACAAAAGGCAACATCGAAGGCGGTCTGACCACAATCGAAGAAAAAGCTTTGGGTAACTTGGAAAAAATTGGCCGGACTTCAAAATTTATCGATATTTTGGAGCCTGCCGAAACCCCTAAATCCGGCAAAGGGCTGTACTTTATGGATTCATCCTCTGCTGCAGCCGAATGTGTTACACTTATGGCTGCAGGTGGCTATGTTCTTCACACATTCCCAACAGGTCAGGGCAATGTAGTCGGAAATCCAATTGTTCCAGTTATCAAAATTTCTGCAAACCCACGTACAGTTCGTACGATGAGAGAGCACATTGATGTGGATGTATCAGGTATCTTGCGCCGTGATATGACAATCGACCAAGCTGGTGATGAGTTGATTGAAATGATCCGCCGTACTGCAAACGGCCGTAATACAGCTGCCGAAGCACTTGGACACCGCGAATTCTCAATGACTAAACTTTATCGTAGTGCGTAAATAACCTTTTGCGAAAGGCATTTTGGTGCCTTTCGCTTTCTATAAAGACACCCGAAATATTTAACCAAGACATTCACAATTGAGGACACATCAAGATGTATAAGAATATTCTTGTTCCTATCTCACCCGATCACAAAGGTACTGTGGTCAAAGCGCTTGAGATTGCACGTCACCTTTCAGACCAAGATGCAAAAATCACGGCTCTTACGGTAATCGAAGCTGTCCCGGGTTTTGCATCACAGTACATGCCAAAAGGCCAAAAGGAAGAAACTAAAAATCAAGCACTCGCCGCGTTGACAGAACGGATGCGCGGTGCCGATGATGTAATGACTGATGTTGTTAATGGCCATTCTGGACAAACCATCTTGGATTATGCCAAAGCAGAAAAGGTTGACTGTATCGTAATCACGTCACATCGCCCTGGGTTAAAAGACTTCTTCTTAGGTTCCACCGCTGCACGTGTTGTCCGTTATTTTAAGGGTTCGGTGCATGTTCTGCGTTAATTTATCCGTGGTCAGATAAATTGAAATATTTGAGTGATTGATTTAACGAAGTTTGAGGCTCTCTTCTTTTGCCAGCCCAGCCGTTATTGATGTCATGAAGGGCTATAAGCAAACATCCCGATGAGCGCCTGCCTTGGCCGTTGGTATTAAAAATGATGGTACTCATCTCATCGCAGAGACGCAGGTCAGTTTTGGCTGATAGGGCTAGGGGTTTGATATATGGTTCGGCTAGATCATCTGCTGTTTTTGTCAAAGTGCAAACATGAGGTCTGCATGCTCGGGGCTATTTAACATCGCCCCCATAAATCATACTCACTGGCCTCATCCACCTCTACGCTTACAATTTCACCGACTTTCAATTGCTCAAAACCTGCATCAATAAATAAATTCCCGTCGATTTCTGGCGCGTCTGCTTGTGTCCGACAAGTGGCGCCGTCTGCATCAATTTCATCCACGATAACATCAAGCCGTGTCCCAACCTTGGCTTCTAGTTTAGTCGCGGAAATTGCTTGCGCTTTTTCCATGAAACGGTTCCAGCGATCTTGTTTGACATCGTCGGGCACATGGTCAGGCAGTGCATTACTACGTGCGCCATTGACGTTCTCATATTGAAAACAACCGATGCGATCCAGTTGTGCTTCATCCATCCAGTCCAAAAGGTGCTGAAACTCTGCTTCAGTTTCCCCTGGGAAACCGACAATAAAGGTAGAGCGCAATGTGATGTCTGGACAGACCCCACGCCATGCAGCGATTTCAGCCAATGTATTGGCGGATTTCGCCGGGCGTGCCATACGTTTCAGCACGTCGGGATGAGAGTGTTGAAAGGGGATGTCCATATAAGGCAATATACCATTATCAGGGTCTGCCATTAATGGGATCAAATCGCGTACAAACGGGTAGGGGTAGACGTAATGCAATCGTACCCACGCACCCAATGTGCCCAGATTTCTGGCCAAATCGACAATATGAGCACGATATTCACGATCAACTTTATGTTTGATGTCAACACCATAGGCGGATGTATCTTGGCTGATTACCAGTAATTCCTTAACCCCTGCATTGACCAATTTTTCGGCCTCTCGCATTACAGCATGTGCTGGGCGGCTGGCTAAACGTCCGCGCATATCAGGGATGATGCAAAACTTGCATTTATGATTACAGCCTTCGGATATTTTGAGATAACTGTAATGGCGTGGTGTCAGGGAAACACCTGTTGCAGGCAACAGGTCTATGAACGGATCAGGTGACGGTGGAACCGCGGCATGGACGCTATCAAGCACCTGTTCATACTGATGTGGGCCCGTGACTGCCAGAATATTAGGGTGGTGTTCGCGGATGTAATCCGGCTCGGCGCCAAGGCAGCCTGTGACGATAACCTTGCCATTCTCAGTCAAAGCCTCACCGATAGCATCCAGGCTTTCGGCTTTTGCACTGTCCAAAAAACCGCAGGTATTCACAATTACCGCGTCGGCCCCAGAATAGTCAGGACTGATTGCATAGCCCTCAGCCCGTAGGCGGGTCAATATGCGTTCGCTGTCTACCAAAGCTTTCGGGCAACCAAGGCTGACCATGCCAATTTTTGGCTGCCCGTCACGGACAGGTTCATTGATTTTGGCACGCGGTGCCAAGTCGGGGCGTAGGTTGGGTGGATTCTGGCTCATGTCGGGGCTTTAGCCTGCGCTTGGGTTGCTTGCAAATGATTTAAAGCGTTTCGATTTAATGTTAAGCTGCTTGGTTCGCTGAAATGCGGGTGTTACCAGTATGTTTGAAAGTGATCAGGGGCACTACCTATTATAAATTAAATGTGAGTTAGTTTAACTGAATTTCGGGTCTCGCTTTGCCATCGCGGCCATGATCATTTCCATCTGGTTAGGCCCGCCTATGATAGCGGCTTGTAATTCGGCTTCCAGCTTCAGCCCCGCAGTTCCGCAACCCCATGTGCCGTTCACCAGTTGCTTACTGGCTTTGATCGCATCAGGGGATTTTTGTGCAAGATTTTCGGCAAAAGTTGTTGCCGCGCTTAAGGGGTCATCCGTTATACGTGTCAGCAGACCAAGGCGTAAGGCTTCATCGGCCTCCAATATCCTTCCTGTCATTATCAGTTCCAAAGCCGCATCCGCGCGCATTAATTTGGGCAGGGATTGGCTGATCCCCATGTCGGGGATCAACCCCCATTTAGCTTCCATAATTGAAAACTTGATATTAGGAGCTGCAATGCGAAAATCTGCGCCTAAAGCAAGCTGCGCGCCAGCGCCGAAGATCACACCTTCAAGCGCTGCTATAACCGGTACGTCCAGGCTTGCCCAGATCGTGGCAGGAGCTTGAAATTTGTTAGCCAGTTCGCCCTTTGGCGGGGTTAGAATTTCGGTGCGTATTTGATCGATTTGCGGGGCCATACTCATCAGGTTCTCTAGATCTATACCTGAACAAAAACAGTGATCTGCCCCTGTTAAAATAACTGCGCGCAATCCATTTGTTGTTGCCAGTGTTTTTGCAGTGTCCACAAGTTCTGCCATCATCTTAAACGACATTGCATTTTTCTTAGCAGGGCGATTCAAAGTAACAGTTGCGATATTATCTTTGATTTCAATGATTAGGGTCTGTGTCATGACTACGCTTTTGATTGGGGCAATAATATATTGTTATTCTTTATTACTGCAATTGTGAATAGCGCGTTCAATACCTACATGTTAACTTAAGACAAAGAATTGGAGATAAATGATGCGCTGGATTATGCGAATAATAACAGTTTTAGTCGTACTGGTGGTCGCTGCCATTGGTTTGGTATTTTTACTACCGGCAGAGAAAATTGGCGATTTGGCTTCAGCGCAAATGGAAAAAGCCACTGGACGTAAGTTGACTTTGTCAGGTGCATTTCGGCCAACCATCTATCCTGTTTTAGGGGTTAAAACCGGGCCTTTGACAATTTCTAACGCACCTTGGGCATCAGAGCCATATATGGTGTCGGCGCAAGGCGCATCTGTCGGTGTTGGTTTGTCAGCATTATTGGGCGGTGATATTGAAGTTAAGCGGTTGGTTTTGGATGCGCCCATTATCCATCTGGAACGCCGTGCCGACGGGGCTGCAAACTGGCAATTGTCAAGCGTTTCTCAGAAAAAAGCGACGAGTGCAAATGATACGGGCTCTGTCAATGCGGGTGGCATCACACTTGATAAAGGGACGATAACAAACGGGTTGGTCACATTTAAGGATGCAACAACACAACAGAATATTGTGATCAAACAAATCAATGTTGATTTCGCTTTGCCAAAATCGGCAGCGGCTGCACTTAAAGGTTCGGCGATTTATAATGACCGTAAAGCAAATATAGACCTGTCAGTTGCGGATTTGGGCAAGTTACTGGAAGGCCAAGTAACCAATCTGTCAGGGTCGGTTGCCATGGGCGGCATGAAAGCAGCTCTGAACGGGCAAGCGATGATAGCTTCCGATGCCGCCCCTTTGATCAATGGGCAATATAGTTTTGATTTACCTGAAATGACCACTTTGCAGGAAATTACAGGGGCGCCATTGCCTGATGCGCTTAAAGGTATTTCCAACCTATCCTCTAAAGGGACATTGATGGTGTCGTCTGCGGGGATCAACCTGTCTGGGGATGGCGCGGTTACACTGAACGGCTTGCCAGTTGATGCAAAATTTGAAGTGACCGGGCCAGAGGATTGGGCTGATACATTGCGTTTGGATGTTCGTCTGGATGTAACCGGGCGTGATGCATTTACCTTGAAATGGGCAGGGCTTGTGAATGGAAGCACTGGTCATGCGGATGGTACCATTGATTTTAATGCCAGTAACCTGCCTGCTACATTAAAAGCCGTAGGAAACGAAGTGGGTTTTCCTAAGGGAACAGGCAAAACGGCAAAAGCCAAGGGCGCCGTACGAATACGGGATGGCAAAAACACATTGTCAAAAGCAACATTTGTATTGGATCAAAATGTTTTTCAGGGCAATGCGACTTTAACCTTGAAAGGCCAACCACATATTGCGGCGAACTTATATTCAGGGGCTTTAGACTTCTCAGCATATACTTCTGATGGTGGGGCTGAGGCAGGTGGGCCAGGTGCCGCAAATACATCCAGTGCATGGAGTAAAGAACCTATTCGCATCACTGGGTTGGATGCGATTAATGCGGATGTTAAACTGACAGCCAAGTCTGTTAATCTGGGTGTCGGCCAATTGGGCCATACTGATATAAAACTACGCTTGCGTGGGGGCGCGTTGCGCTTAACCATACAAAAAGTACGTGCTTATGGTGGCGTGATCAGCGGATTTGTGAGCTTCAAAGGCGGCAAGGCCGTTGCGTTTAATTCAGACATCAAAGCTGTGGGAGTGCAGTTGGAACCGCTGCTCGGGCGGCTACTGGATTTGCACCGTTTGACTGGCGCCGGCAATACCACAATGAAAATGTCCGGCAAAGGCGGTAGCCTATACCAGATCATGCACAGCTTGTCGGGTAAGGGAACATTACGCATTAACAAGGGCAGTTTCAAAGGTATTAACCTGGCCGCGATGATGCGTAATTTACAAAGTGCTTTTGGCGGGTTTGAAGGCGCCACGGAATTTACCAGTCTGACCGGGACTTTTCAGATGAAAAAAGGCGTATTGCAAAATGTCGACATGCTTATGGTCAGCCCTCTGTTCAAAGCGGAAGGTAAAGGCCGAATTAACATCGGCGATCAAAATATGACTTATACAATAACACCTTCTAGTCTGGCTAAAGATGCCCAGTTTTCTGTGCCCGTTGATATTGCCGGTCCTTGGAGTAACCTGAAGTTTCGCCCTGATTTAAAGAGCTTGGTTAACCTTTTGACGAATGGACGCCTTGATGAAGAAAAAGCGGCTTTGGAAAGAAAAGCTAAAGCCGCCCTGGCTAGAAAATTAAAGCTCAAAACAGACGAGAAACTCAGCCGAAAGGCGCTTGAGGATGAAGCCAAGAAAAAAGTGGAAGATGAAGTCGGTGATTTGTTGAAAGGCTTGTTTCAGTAAAGAATGAATTTTCTTTGTTTGTTCGCAACCTATGATACGGTATTTGCGTCATATGAAGGTCGTTTTCTACCGTGACATCAGGGCCAAGCCTTGATACGCCAACAGCTGGAATAAAGTGAGGTAAGTCATGGCCCTGATGCTTGGTGTAGACACGGGCGGCACCTATACGGATGCGGTTCTGATCGAAGATGAGGCACGTGTTGTCGCCAGCGCTAAAGCCCTGACCACGCGCCATGATCTGGCAATCGGTGTGGGCGCGGCGATTGATGCTGTTATGGCTCAAAGCGGTGCAAGCCCTGCTGATATTGCAATGGTGTCATTGTCCACAACGCTTGCAACAAACGCACTTGTTGAAGGACAAGGCGGGCGTGTTGGGCTGGTTTCTATCGGATTTTCAAAACGTGATCTAGCACGTCAAGGCTTGGAAGATGCGTTAAAAGATGATGTTGTTGTGATTTTGGCAGGCGGTCATAATCATTCAGGCGGAGAAGCCGCACCTTTGGATGAAGCCACTCTTCGGGCAGAATTGGCAGCGCAAGGTAATGCCGTGACAGGTTTTGCCGTTGCTGGCCAGTTTGCCACCCGCAATCCTGCGCATGAGTTACGGGTGCGTGATATTATACGCAAATTGACCAACAAGCCGGTGTCTTGTTCACATGATTTAAGTGCGAAGTTAAATGGGCCAAAACGTGCGATGACAGCTTTGCTCAATGCTCGCCTGATTGGTATGATCGATCATCTGATCAGTGCGGTTGAGGGTTTGTTAACTGCTAAGTCCATTGCCGCCCCCTTTATGGTGGTGCGCGGAGATGGGGCGTTGATTTCGGCGGGTCAGGCACGGGTATCACCGATTGAAACGATTTTGTCTGGGCCTGCAGCCTCGATCGTCGGCGCGCGTTGGCTGACAGATGAAGCGGATGCGATTGTATCTGACATTGGGGGTACCACCACGGATGTGGCGGTGTTGCGTAACGGGCGGCCTATTATTGACCCACAAGGGGCACGGGTTGGCGCCTTTCGCACCATGGTGGAAGCTGTGGCGATGCGCACTACTGGTTTAGGGGGTGACAGTCAGGTGCATTTGGCTGCAAGTGGCTTGGCCGCGGCGATTACATTGGGGCCGCGCCGGGTGATGCCGGTTTCATTGCTGGCAATGGATTGGCCGCAGGTGGTACATGACGCCTTGGATGCGCAATTAGCCAGCAGCACACTTGGTGAATATGATGGGCGCTTTGTATTAGCGATCAAACGGGCTGATGTATCCATGGGCGGCCTGGTCGAACGTGAAACACTCTTAATGGAACGTATCGGAAACCAAGCCTGTCCAATGAGCAAGGTTGTGCATAACCGTTTGGAACAAGGCACATTACAAACGCTTGTGGGGCGTGGTCTGGTAATGGTTTCGGGCTTAACCGCATCAGATGCGGCACATGTTTTGGGGCGATTGGATGCTTGGGATGGCGATGCGGCTGAAAAGGCGTTAGAACTGTTTTCACGCCAACGTACTGGCAGCGGTAACCGCTTGACCAAAAGCCCGGCTGATCTGGCGCAGATGATCATTGAACAGTTGACCGAGCAAACCTGCGAAGCTTTGCTGGAAACTGCCTTTACCGAGGATGGTTTTGATTTTGGCTTGCCCGCAAAAAGTTTGGCACAGCATGTCTTGACCAAACAAGGTATGGCAAATCACCGCGGATTGATGGCAATAGATTTGGGGCTAAACTTACCTCTTGTAGGGTTAGGTGCTTCGGCCCACAGTTATTACGGGGCAGTTGGCGCACGGTTAAATACACGTGTTGTGGTGCCAAAATATGCCGGGGTCGCTAATGCTATCGGGGCAGTTGTAGGGCAAATATCTATGCGCGCCTCAGGGCAGATCACCTCACCGGGCGAAGGTCAGTTTCGGGTGCACTTTGAAACTGGGCCGCAGGATTATACCGATCAGGATGAGGCCATTAACGGCTTGGAAGAGTATTTGAGCGCGCAGGCGATGGCAGGGGCGCGTGATGCGGGCGCACAAGGTATTAGGGTTCGGGCCGAACGTGATATACGTATGGCAAAAGTTGAAGGCAGGGATGTATTTATTGAAGCGGAATTGACCGTGACCGCTTCGGGTCGCCCGCGCATTGCAGTGGGGTAAGCATAGGCGTTTTCGCAGTTTGTATCTGCGTTATTTAACCTTGAACCTTTTATGTTGCGCTGATTATCTGCTGATAACTCAATCATTAGGAATTATACGTTATGTCAGCTCTTTTTACAGCCTTTACTGTCAAAGATGTCACTTTTCGCAATCGCATCGGGGTTTCACCAATGTGCCAATATTCAGCTGCCGACGGGGTGATGAATGACTGGCACCGGGTACATCTTGGATCTCGGGCAGCAGGGGGTGCGGGGCTGGTTATTGCTGAAGCGACAGCGGTACGCGCTGATGGTCGAATTACACCTGGCTGCTTAGGTTTGTGGAATGATCAACAGATGGAACAAGCCGCTTCTGTTAATCGGTTTATTGCTGAAATGGGCGCAGTTCCGGGGGTGCAAATCGGTCATGCTGGACGCAAGGCATCGGCCGCACGGCCTTGGGATGGCGGTGCGCATTTAAAGGATGATGAAGGCGGCTGGCCCATTGTTGGGCCCAGCGGTGATGCGTTTGATCCAGATGGCACCCGGTTATGTAAAACTCCGGCACAAATGTCAGTCGCTGATATTGCCGAGATGCAGGGCCTGTTTGTAGCGGCCGCCAAACGTGCGCTGGCAGCGGGCTATAAGCTACTGGAAATCCACGGGGCGCATGGTTATTTACTGCACAGTTTTTTCACCCCTCTGGTCAATACCCGTGATGATCAATATGGCGGTGAATTGCGTAACCGTGCGCGTATGATGTTGGAAACAGTGGATGCGGTGCGCGCCGTTTGGCCCGAAAACTTGCCTTTGTCGGTACGCTTATCTGTGTCTGACTGGGTGGAAGGTGGCTTGACTATCGAGGATAATATTCAAATGGCGAAATGGTTAAAAGAACGCGGTGTCGATTTTGTTGATTGCTCGGGCGGTGGTGCAGAACCCACGGCACGCGCTTCAATCGGATCACGCACAACTGACCAGGTCGCACTGGGTGCGCAATTGCGTGCTGAAGCTGAAATTGCAACAATGGCTGTAGGGGCTATTACCGAAGCCAAGCAAGCCGAAGCGTTAATTACGGATGGCATGACAGATATGGTTTTGCTGGCGCGTGGTATGATGCGCGACCCGTATTGGGCACTGCATGCTGCGCAAGAACTTGCCGTGGATGTGAAGCCACACCTGCCAGTACAATACGGTTTCTACATGGGGTAATGGAACTAAAGCCAAGCTAGAATTCTGGTCGCCGGCATGCAATATTGGTGGCAACCAGATAAATAAGTTGTGCCTAAGGTGACAAACTGCACATTGGTTGCCTTGTGGTATTGCACCGCGGCTAACTTATTTCGAGTTTATATTGTCACAATTATTTTGCTTGCTTTGTTTAAGTTCCAAGTAGAAGACAATAAAAACTAAGTAAAAGGGCGTTGTTTTGGGTAAAGAGTTAATCACACAACAAACCACATCCCCTTTGGTTGGGGTGCAAGTGCTAACGGCCTCTGGTGAGTTGTTTAACCATGTTGATGATAACGGCCCGATGTGGTCAGGCGAAGGTGACCGTGAAGTGCAGGTTAAGCTGCGTTTTGCGACAGATTTTCAACGGCCCCCGCACATTACATTGGGGATCAGTGGTATGGACAGCTCATGTGCGCAAAACTTAAGATTTGCTTTAGCGGCCGAAAATGTAACTGCAGTAGGTTTTGTGATTGTCTTTAAAACATGGGGAGATACGAAAATTGCACGTGCCAGTGTAAATTGGTCCGCAATTGGTCAAGCCGTGCCGGGATCGGCGGTTCGCAGATAATATTGATTTCGCTATTTAGCAGTTTTTTGTCAAGATTACTAAAATTAAGCCACATATTTACACTAAGACCATTAGTGGAATTGTTTTTATATAAAGGTATTCATACTGGCTATATCAGCCCGTATTTTTGGGCGATAGATGCTGCATGAATTGTAGTTTTTGCCCCAAGTTTGCGTCTGGCATTACTCATGCGTTGCTTTACGGCATTCTCACTGATGTTCAGTTCAACGGCCACTTCTTTGAGTATCAACCCGCGTTTTAACAGCAGCAAAACTTCTATTTCAGCATTCGTTATATTCGCGGGTGGGGTTGCCGCATTGTGAAGCTGTTGTATGAATTTGTGCAGATGGGTTAATTCAACGGTTTCATATTCACGGTCTGCGCGGCTAAAAGTGGCAATGCTTCTATGTCCAAGTTCAGTTTTTGCTTTGCATGAAACCGCTGCCCCATATTTCATCCCATAACTTGCAGCCATTCCTAAGACATCACGAGTATCATCATTTGTAAAGCTGCTCCAACGACAAACGCCGGTGTTTTCATAAGCCCATTTTATTGCCGGATCGTGCATCATAAGACCATGTTTAGTATATCGGTGAATCCATTTAGCAGGATATGTGTTGATAGAACTTAACGGCGCGCCGAAATGTATTCGCAATGAAATTTGCAACCCCGCGGGTGCGAGCCATTTAACCTCTTCTATTCTAGCTTCTAATGACATTTGCTCCTTTTCTATGAACGCTTTAATTATAGCGACAATGATTTTTAAAGAAAGTAATCTGTCTTCAAGATTAATATTACTATAAAAATATAGGTTTCATATTGAAAGTAGTGGTTATAAAACCCTGATTGAAGATTTTGAAAGAAAAATCCCTGGCAGGTTATACCATCGCACTTCACATCAATTTCAATGCCCCCAAACTCTTGTTTCAGACTTACCCTATAGCATGAATTAATGAATATGAGAAAAATGGATTGGTTATCTATGATCCAACTGTTCAATGGGGCGGGTCAAACTTGGGGCTAAAACGGTGGAGGAGCTTGCGTAAATGGATAAGATAGATGTGTTGTTGAAAGCTCTTAACGCTTGAACTTAGCCAAAAAAAACGGCAGTGTTGGATGCGTTCGCGAACGGAACCCGTATTGAAAAAACTTCAACGCAATTAAGCATCTCTGCTGCGACACTTAATTCACAGCTGTCAACAATCAGGACTTTACTGAACACACGTAGCACTGCCGAAGTGATTCACCGTGCAGCAGATTTGGGCTTGTTGAAATAACCGCCTAAAATTAGGAATGATCTTTTGAAGTTATGATGGATGACATAGCCACAGACCCTATGAAAGGGTTGCCAGTAGCAATGTTGATGTCTAAAAATTAATAGATTAGGTTGGAAGCAAGTTTAAAACAGCAGGAGATGTGATATATGACTCCGATTGAATTGCTTCAGCAGCGTGCAAATCAGCGCTCTGCAGAGTTTATCGAGCAAAATGGGCAATCAGCTTTGATCTTCACCAAATTCAGAAAACTCTGGAGTTATGCCGCATCAGAGTTACCGGATAAGGGTTTGATGATTGAATGTGGTGTTTGGCGCGGACGCTCTATTAATTTCTTTGCACAGAAGTTCCCGAAACGAACTTTGTACGGGTTTGATAGCTTTGAGGGATTATGTGAATCATGGTCTGGATCAGCTTTGCAAAAGGGTAGTTTTAACCTAGACGGTGTGCTTCCGAAGGTCGAGGATAACGTTGTTCTGACCAAGGGCTGGGTCGAAGATACTTTGCCGCCATTTTTTGCCAGTAATAAAAACAAAATTGCTTACCTACACGTAGATACTGATACATATCTGCCAGCAAAAACCATTTTGTCTTTAGCAAAATCCCGGCTGCAAAAAGGGGCAATTGTATTGTTTGATGAACTGATCGGTTATCCGAATTGGGAATTGGGCGAATATAAAGCACTGACCGAAGAAATACCCCGTGATGCTTACGAATATATTGCGTTTGCAGATAGACAAAGTGCCATTCGCATAATCAAGCCAATTAAGTAATTATCTGTCATCGTCAGCTGGTAGGGAAGTCTATGCCGGATATATAGGCTAAAATGTAATAAAACATCACTCTGAGCCAAAATCTTAACGATGGTAGTCCCTAGGGGAATTGAACCCCTCTTTCCAGGTTGAAAACCTGGCGTCCTAACCGATAGACGAAGGGACCACTCATCGTGATGCGGTGTTTAGTGCGAACTTATCGCACTGGCAAGAGGATTTTTAACTCTGAGGCAAAAAGTTTTTACGAAGCCTCTACAACGTCCTCTAAGCGTAGTTTAGCCCGCCTGCGGCCGCCCCAATCGTCTATTTCCAAGCGTCCGGCGCAATGAAACAGGCGGCCATTATGGTTTTCCAGCATATCCCCCATAGGGCCGTCATAGGCGCGAAAGCAAATTGCATCGATCTTGCCGCCGTTTTCACCTTGTAAGGTTAGTCGCAAATGCGATTCGCCTGCGCGTTTAGCAAAAACAATGCGCTGGGCGGGAAGTGCAAAGCGCGGTGCCGGAGCGCCTGCACCAAAAGGTCCTGCGGCTTCCAGTTGTTCGATCAGTTCCGGGGTAATGGCCGATGGGGCAATAGCACCATCCAATTGCAAGTCTTTTGGGCCGATATCAGCTGCCCCTTGTTTTTCCAGTAACTCTGACAGTCGTGCCATTGCGGCTTCCAGATTATCCGTGGCCACAGTCAGTCCCGCGGCCATCTTATGACCACCGCCTTTTAGTAGCACACCCTCACGGGTGCATGTGGCGACAGCTGATCCCAGATCGATGCCGGTCACAGAGCGGCCCGACCCCTTACCTTCAGCCCCATCCAGCCCGATCACAATCGTGGGGCGGTTGCTGGCTTCTTTCAGGCGTGATGCAACGATACCGACCACCCCTGCATGCCAGCCTTCGCCCGCAGCCCAGACAAGCGGTTTGTCAAAGCCGCGTTCTTCGGCCTGTTCCATTGCCTGCAGTTGCACATGGGCTTCTATTTCGCGGCGCTCATCGTTTAACTGGTTCAAACGATCTGCAATAGAGCAAGCTTCATCCATATCGGTGGTTGATAATAACCGCGCACCCAGATCAGCTTTGCCAACCCGCCCACCTGCATTGATACGCGGGCCCAAAAGAAAGCCGAGATGATAAGCCGTCGGGGCAGAGTTCATCTTGGCGGCATCTGCAAGGGCCACAAGCCCTGCGCGTGCGCGCCTGCCCATGACTGTCAGCCCCTGACGTACTAAGGCGCGATTAAAACCGATCAGCGGGGCAACATCTGCGACAGTGCCCAAAGCGACTAAATCAAGAGCTTGCATCAAGTCAGGGGCTGGTTTGTTGGCCGCTTTAAAGAGGCGGTTACAAGCAACAAGGGCCATGAACACAACACCGGCAGCACATAGATAACCGTATTCGGTATCTTCATCCTGACGGTTCGGGTTTACCACTGCGTGGGCATCGGGTAAAGTTTCACCGCCCATGTGGTGATCCAAAACGATTACATCTGTGCCTTTCGCGGCTTCAATAGGACCGTGCGATAAGGTTCCGCAATCAACGCAGATGATCAGGTCGTGACCTGTGGCCAACATCTTCATGGCTGCATCATTGGGGCCGTAGCCTTCGCTAATGCGGTCAGGCACGTAAAGAGTGGCCGTCAGGCCAAAATCGCGTAGCCATGTGATCAGCAAAGCAGCAGAGGTGGCTCCGTCCACATCATAATCGGCAAAGATTGCGATCTTTTGTTTCTTATCAACAGCTTGTATTATCCGTTTTGCTGCTTTATCCATATCTTTCAAGATCGAAGGATTGGGCATTAAGTCACGCATCGACGGGGCTAAAAATGCTTGAGCCTCTTCAAGGGCAATACCCCGTCGTGCCAGTGTTCTGGCGACAACCTCGGGCAATCCGACTTGTTGTGAGATAGCTTGCGCATGGCGATCTTGGCTTGCATTCAAGCCTGTCCAACGGCGCCCCGTAGCGGATTGTTCGACCCCAAGAAATGCGCGATCAAGCATCTACAATGCTAAGCATCAACGGGGCTTTAGTGGTTACATCCAATTTGGCAATTGCCCCGAATGCTGCTTCAATCGCATCACGTTTGGTCGGGTGTGTGACGATCATAACCGGGGCAGACACATCGTTATGGCTGAACTGGCGCATACGGTCAATTGAAACGCCTGCATCCGCTAATGCGGTTGAAATCTGGGCCATAACGCCCGGCGCATCTTTCAGACTTAACCGTAAAGAAAAGGCAGATTTATTGCTGACTTTCGCTGTTTTTGCAACTCTTAATGTTGTTGCTGGTTGACCGAATACAGGTATTTTCAACCCGCGCGCAATATCCATCACATCGCCCATTACGGCACTTGCAGTCGGGCCTTCGCCAGCGCCAGCGCCGCGCAGAACGATCTGTTCAGCTGCATCGCCTTCGATCACGACCATATTCGTGCCGCCTTCGAGCGGGGCCAATGGTGAGGTTGCAGGCACCAGAACCGGGCGCATGGATTGCTCTAAACCCGCGTCTGTCATTTGGGCCACACCCAATAGTTTGATGCGAAAACCCATGTCGCGGGCGTGCTCTATATCTTCGATGGTGATCTGGCCGATACCCTCTAACTCAACGCCTTTGAAGTTCACTTGTGTGCCAAAGGCAATAGACGACAGCAGGGTCAGTTTATGTGCGGCGTCAATGCCGCCCACGTCCAGATTAGGATCAGCTTCCAGATATCCCAACTTATTGGCCTCTTCAAACACCACATCATAAGGCAGGCCTGCACTTTCCATGCGGGTCAGAATGTAATTACAAGTGCCGTTCATCACGCCCATGACACGATTTATCTTATTGGCAGCCAGGCTTTCAGTTAAGGTTTTAATAACGGGAATACCCCCTGCGACAGCCGCTTCAAACCGCAGGTTAACATTTGCCGCTTCAGCCTTTTGTGCCAGTTCTTGCCCGTGTAGGGCCAGCATGGCTTTGTTGGCTGTTACGACATGCTTACCAGCCGCAAGGGCGGCTTCCACAGAAGCTTTGGCAGATCCGCTGTCGCCTCCGATCAGTTCCAGCACCACATCAACATCATCGCGTTTGGCCAAAGCGACAGGATCGTCTTCCCAAACATACCCTGATACATCGACATCGCGGGTTTTGGTCTTGGAACGCGCGGATACGGCAGAAATCGTTATCGAACAACCAGAGCGGGCCTTCAGCAAAGCTGCATTGTTTTGAATGATTTTAATAACACCCACACCGACTGTACCCAGCCCTGCGATCCCTAATCTTAATCTGTTCGACATAAATTCGTCGCTCCGTTTGAATTGTTGCGTGTTTGTTAGCGTAACGGTCAGGCAGGGGCAATGCGCTAGTTGGCTAAACGCTTCAACCGTTCAACTTCTTCCAATGTGGCTTCAATATCCACATCTCCGGCTTTTGCTAAGTCAGCAGTGGGTGCCAGTTTCGGCCATTTTTTATCCGGTGTGTAAACAGGGTATTCAAATCCGGGCACGGCAGTTTTAACGCTGCACCCAGCCAGTGCTATTATCATCGCGGTGAATATAATACGGATTTTCATGGCACCCTTGTAGCTGTCATAAAAAAGGCGCGCAAGATGTCTGTCTTGCACGCCTTATGTTTTATCGTGTGTCTGCTTACAGCAAGTCGTAAATCGGGAAACGTGCACACAAAGCTTGCGCTTTGGCTTTCACGGCTGTCTCAACTGCACCGTTGTTATCTTCGCCGTTGGCAGCAATACCGTCGACCACTTCGATGATCATATCAGCGATCTCGCGGAATTCCGCTTCACCAAAGCCGCGCGTAGTGCCTGCAGGCGTGCCCAAGCGCAACCCGGATGTAACCATCGGTTTTTCAGGGTCAAACGGAATACCGTTTTTGTTGCAAGTAATATGCGCGCGGCCCAAAGCCTTGTCCGCGACATTACCTTTCACACCCTTAGGGCGCAAATCAACCAACATCAGATGGGTGTCCGTGCCGCCTGAAACAATGTCCAAACCGCCCTTCATCAGCTGATCAGCAAGGGCGACAGCGTTGGCACGTACTTGTTTTTGGTAAGTTTTAAACTCTGGACGCAAGGCTTCCCCAAAAGCCACTGCTTTGGCTGCAATCACATGCATCAACGGGCCGCCTTGGATGCCGGGGAAAATTGCAGAGTTCACTTTCTTCGCAATCGCCGCGTCATTGGTCAGGATCATGCCGCCACGCGGGCCGCGCAGGGTTTTGTGCGTGGTTGTTGTTGCAACGTCTGCATAAGGAAACGGGTCTGGGTGTTCACCCGCAGCCACAAGCCCTGCAAAGTGGGCCATATCAACATGCAAAATAGCCCCAACACTGTCGGCAATTTCACGGAACTTGGCGAAATCAATCTGACGCGGAATGGCAGAACCACCTGCGATGATCATTTTTGGCTGATGCTCTTTCGCCAAAGCCGCGATCTCATCATAATCAATCAAACTGTCTTGCTTGCGAACACCGTACTGGATGGCATTAAACCATTTGCCGGATTGATTTGGGGCAGCTCCGTGGGTCAAGTGACCACCAGAGGCCAGGTTCATGCCCAAAATTGTATCGCCTGGTTGGATCAGCGCCTGCATCACACCTTGGTTGGCTTGCGAGCCAGAGTTGGGTTGCACATTAACAAACTCACAACCAAACAGTTGCTTGGCGCGATCAATCGCTAGGTTTTCAGCCACATCAACATGCTGGCAGCCGCCATAATAACGGCGGCCTGGATAGCCTTCTGCGTATTTGTTAGTCAGCACAGAACCTTGGGCCTGCATCACAGCGCGTGACACGATATTTTCAGAGGCAATCAACTCGATTTCATCGCGCTGGCGGCCAAGTTCATTTGTGATAGAACCGAAAATCTCGGGATCACGGCTGGATAGTTCTTCGGTAAAAAAACCTGCGTCGCGGGCAGTTGTCATGGCGTCACTCCTAAAAAGACGTCTAAATCTGGGTCTGTCCTAATCGAAAGGATTTGTTTATGTAAGTGGTAATGCGACATGCGCGACGTCTTGTACGGCGTATTTAGGGTCGTATGCGTGAAAGATAGGATAAGCGGTTAATGACTGACAAAAAGTTAAGTTTTGTGGCGTCTCGCGCGGATCAAGCAACAATCTCGTTTGATATGTTGTCTGATAAATACGGCAATGTGGCACTGGAAGATGCAGATATAATTGTGGCTTTAGGCGGTGATGGTCTGATGTTAGAAGTTTTGCATAGCACTCAACACCTGCCGACACCTGTTTATGGCATGAACCGTGGTTCGGTTGGGTTTTTGATGAACACTTATACCCAAGACAACCTGTTGAGCCGTTTAGCCGAGGCCGAAGAAGCCCTTATTCATCCTTTGAAAATGCAAGCCCATTGCGCGAGCGGCAATGATATTACAGCTCTTGCGATCAATGAAGTTTCCATGCTGCGCCAAGGCCCGCAAGCCGCGAAACTGCGCATTTCAGTGGATGGGCGCGAACGCTTACCGGAACTGGTTTGTGATGGTGCTTTGGTATCCACGCCTGCGGGATCAACCGCTTATAACTATTCAGCTCACGGGCCGATATTACCAATTGGAGCGGATATTCTGGCACTGACCGCTGTCGCTGCATTCCGCCCGCGCCGTTGGCGGGGCGCTTTATTACCGATGTCAGCACGTGTGCGCTTTGACGTGTTGGAACCTGAAAAAAGGCCGGTGGCAGCGGTGGCAGATGGCAAAGAAGCCCAGAATGTACTTTGGGTTGAGATTTCCAATGAACCCAACGTATCCCACCGTATTTTGTTTGATCCCGGCCACGGTCTGGAAGAGCGGCTTATTCGGGAACAGTTTGTTTAAAGCTGATTGTGAGTAAGTTATACCTAAGTGTTCGCCGGATGGATTATGAGAAACATGTGCAGGCAAAGATAATTAGAAGTGATAAATTACGGTATTTTGGAATATAAAACCAGTACAGTTGGGTGTTTTGATTGTGAGAGGAAGATGGGCTTTATAAAAAGTATATTTGGATCAGTGAAATATATAAAGCTGGCAGTATATCTAACACTTTTATTTTTGTTACCACATGCAACTAATGCCGACATTCGGGCAATTGTTATCCAGCCGAATACTTTGCCTTATGACCTTGCCCCTAGTAACTACAATAATAGTCCCAAAAACTTTGAAAATAGCATTAGTAATTATGATAATTCGGCAAGTAAGTACGATAATAGTCCGAGTAATTATGCAAATAGCCCGCATAATTACGAAAATGGGAAGTTCGGAAAAAGGCGAATTATATCTGAGGATAGCACCTTCATGGGTTACTATGTTTTTAGTAACGATGGCATCATGAATTTTTATAATTCTAAAGGCAAGCGTATTGCTTTTATACCTTATGGTGGACATACGAAAAGTTTGTTTTTCAGTAGAGGGGGCTGGTGTGGAACAATTGGTAATCAAGGCAATGCTACTGTCTTGGGATTAACACAAAACTGCTATCTAGGGTTCGCTCTGGATGAATGATACTATATATTTCGGTAATTCATGCGCACGCTCCTCTAACAATTTCCTAACCTTTTCCACAGTATAACAGTTCTGTCGACAAAAGTGGTTCATGGGTTTTCGAAGGGCAGGTAACAACGTCAAATGAGAAAACCACCGAAACAACGTTCAATTAGGTGCAAGGGTTATCATCCCTTGTTCAGGTTTTATAACCGCAATGGTGGCGCCGCCTTCTTTATAATAGATAGGTTGAAGAAATCGCAAAACCCCGTCAGGCAATCATGGTGACGGGGCGTTTTGCGTGGTTAAATGCTTTCACTTAACTTCCATTTTGAATGATCAATATCGACATAAGCTTCAAGTGCAGCTGTGGCGACCACAGATACAGTATCGTTTTCAATATCCATTACATTTTGCCCGCCAAATACGACGCGTACTTCGGCTTTGCCACGCGGCAAATCTGCCTGCACCGTGGCCGCATCAACCTTGTCCGGCTCTTGCACACCAATAGTGACTTTGACCACCATATCGGCCGCCACGATATCCAGGGATCGAAAGAAAACAATAGAGCTGTGATGCAACGCATCTTGCACAGCACGGCGCGCCGCTTTAGTGTAATCTTGGCCGTACAGATCATTGCCCGCGCCCATTTCCAATATGATACGTTCCATGCTCATTTCACGGCCTCCATATTGAATGACACGGCAATTGCTGCATGGGCAATTATTGTGCTGCCTGTGCCATCTGGTTTGGGAATATCCAAGCCACCTGCAACCGCATGGATCGTGATCTGGCCATAAGGGAAAATATCTGACAAAGCCGCGCAATCAATCCGTTCGGGTTTTTGTGCCGCAATCTGCACATCGACAATCATCGCTTCCTTGGGAAAGCCAAAGGCCGGCGCGATGCTGATTGAATTATGCCAAAGCGCATTTTTCAAAGCACGAAGGGCTGCCCCGGTGTAATCTTCACGGCGCAGTGAACTGCCCATGCCGAATTCATGTAACATGCGGGTCTTGGCCATGGTTATTCTCCTTATAAGGGGCCGTGATCAACGGCTGTTCTGGATTGTTCAAGCACATCCAAGGCTTGCAATCTAGTGCTGCCTGTTGGACAAAGGAGAAAAGTATTAAAGGTTGATAATGGCACTGACAGTTAAACAACAAGCCAGCTATTGGGGCATTGGGATGGTCGCATTCCTGCTTGCGCTTTGGGGTCTTGGCAATGTGATCTTGCCTTTCGTGACGGGTATGGCGATTGCCTATTTCCTAGATCCGGTTGCAGATAGGTTGGAATTGATGGGGGCCAGCCGCGCGGCTGCCACCGTGACGATCACGTTTGTGGTGCTGATTTTAGCTGTGCTATTAATGATTCTATTAGTGCCAATGCTGGTGCACCAACTTGTGGCGCTGATTAAGGTTGCCCCTACTTATTTTACGCAATTACAGGTAATATTGGTTGACCGGTTTCCCAGCATCATGGTCGAAGGCTCCACGATTTCGCGCGCATTGCAATCTTTTGGTGAAACCATGAAAAACCAAAGCGGGATGTTTGCCGGTGCTGTATTAAGTTCCGCATTTACTATCCTGGATATCGTGATCTTTATTGTCGTGGCCCCTGTCGTTGCTTTTTACATGCTGCTGGATTGGGACCGGATGATTGCAGTGATTGATGATTGGTTACCGCGCGATCATCTGGAAGTGCTGCGCGGCCTCGCGCGTGATGTGGATACGGTTCTGGCAGGTTTCGTGCGTGGGCAGTTTACGGTTTGCGCTATTTTGGGAACTTTTTACGCGGTTACGTTGATGCTGGCGGGACTGCAGTTTGGTCTGATTGTCGGTCTGATCGCAGGGCTGCTAACATTTATCCCTTATGTGGGTTCGGTTATCGGCGGTGTTCTGGCGATTGGTCTGGCCCTGTTTCAGTTTTGGGACACGCCACAGTGGATTGTTGTTGTTGCCGTTATCTTTGTTATCGGCCAAATGGTTGAAGGTAATGTACTAACGCCGAAACTGGTGGGCAGTTCGGTCGGCTTGCATCCTGTCTGGTTGATGTTTGCCTTATCTGCTTTTGGTACTTTAATGGGGTTTACCGGCATGTTGGTTGCTGTACCTGTCGCGGCCTGTTTGGGTGTTTTCTTTCGATTTGGTATCGGGCAATATTTGCAAGGAAAACTTTACAAAGGAACCCTAGCAACAATTGAAACAAAAACTAAGTAGCGAAAATGCCTGAACAAATGATCTTTGATCTGCCGCCTAAAACCGCTTTCGGGCGAGAGGATTTCTTTGTCTCTCCGTCAAATGATATGGCTGTGCGACAAATGGAAAACTGGCAAACTTGGCCTTTAGGTAAATTGATTTTATGCGGCCCAAAAGGATCGGGTAAATCGCATTTAGTACATATTTGGGCCGAGGATGCAGGCGCGATTGTGCTGAGCGCCCAGGCTTTGGCTTATGAGCGGTTGGAAACGCTTGCAGAGCAACCTGTCGCGGTTGAAGATGTGCATTTACTGACCCAAAATGATGATGGTGAAGCCGCCTTATTCCATTTACATAATTTGATGAATGAAGCGGGTCACCCGCTATTGATGACTGGCGTTGGTGGGGTTAGCGGCTGGGATGTTAAGCTGCCTGATCTGGCAAGCCGACTATCTGGTAGTCAGATCGCTGTGATGGCTGCGCCTGATGATGCGTTGTTATCTGTTTTGTTGGTCAAGTTATTTTCAGATCGTCAAATTGTTGTTGAGCCAGCATTGATCAGCTATATTGTGAAACGTATGGACCGGTCGTTCGCTTCTGCTGGGGATTTGGTGCGCGCATTGGATCAAGCCTCTTTAAAAGGGCAAAAACCAATTACAACGCGTCTTGCAGGCCGTATTATTGCTGAGGTGGAGTAACCAGATATGACGGTAAATGCGGATTTTTTAAATGCCTCTGTAAAACCGAGCCCTTTGCTGGATTTAGAAAATAACGAAGGTTCGAGTCGTTTTTTCAATCGAGAGTTATCATGGCTTGCATTTAATACGCGGGTTCTTGAAGTGGCTGAATCCTCTAATACCCCTTTATTTGAACGCCTGCGGATGCTGGCAATATCGGCTAAAAACCTGGATGAGTTTTTTGTTGTACGGGTTGCCGGGCTTGAGCGGCTTGTGCGGGCTGAGAATTTTGAACGGACGCTAGATGGATGCACTGCAGAGCAACAGCTTGCCGAAATGGCGGGGGTGATTGATGCGATGATGCAACGCCAGCAAAATTGCTGGGTGAAGTTGAACGCAGAAATGGCGAAAAATGATGTGACGCGGGTTATGCCTGATGATCTGACAAATGCCGAGCGTGACTGGATTGAAAAGAAATACCTAGACAGTGTGTTACCGCTTTTGCGCCCGATGCGGGTCGGTGCAAACCATCCGTTTCCATTTGTACCCAATGCGACACTGACCATGGCTTATCGCTTGATGCGTCCAAAATCTACGGAACCCATGGATGTATTGTTACCTGTACCCATTCATGTCAAAGCCGCTTATGCGCTGGAACCGTTTGTGGATGGCAAAACCCGCTTTATCCTGATTGAGGATGTGCTGGGTATGTTTTTGGAAATGCTGTTTCCGAAATGCGAAGTTCTGGAACATCTCACCTTTCGCATGCTGCGCGACAGTAATATTGAAATTCACGAAGATGCGGATGATATGTTCGGCGAATTTGAAACTGCTTTGCAAATGCGTTCGCGTGGAGATGTAGTGCGGTTATCTGTGTCAGGTCAAAATAAATCGAAGCTGCGCAAAGTGGTGCAGTCAGGGTGTCGTGTCAGCGATGAAGCGATGCTTGCCTCCGAAGATGTTTTAAACCTGTCGGATTATGCAGATATCATTACTAAGCGTCATCCTGACTTGCTATGGACAGATTATCGCCCACGACTGCCAGAGCGGGTACGTGATTTTGGCGGTGATATTTTTGCAGCGATCAAGCAAAAAGACATGCTATTGCATCACCCTTACGAGTCGTTTGATATTGTGATTGATTTTTTACGTCAAGCAACGCGTGACCCTTATGTATTAGCTATCAAACAAACTGTGTATCGTACTTCATTTGAGTCGCCGATTGTGGATGCTTTGGTTGACGCTGCACGTGCAGGTAAAAATGTGACTGCAATGGTCGAGCTAAAAGCCCGCTTTGACGAGGCTGCCAATATCCGCCAATCGCAGTTATTGGAGCAGGCCGGTGTGCAGGTGGTCTACGGGGTGCCGAATTTAAAAACCCATGCAAAAGTTTCAACTGTCTTACGTCAAGAAGGCGATGATCTAATCGCTTATAACCATATTGGCACGGGGAATTATCACCCGATGAATGCAAAAATATATACTGATTTGTCGTTGTTTACCACGAATAAAGCCATTGCCCGGGATGCTACCAAGTTTTTCAATTATGTGTCCGGTGGGATTGAGCCACGCGGATTGGAAAACTTGGGCATTGCACCGAATACGTTGAAACAAAAACTGTTGAAGCGGATAGAAAAAGAAAAAAATTTGGGCACGGATGGTCAGATTTGGGCCAAAATGAATTCTTTGGTTGAAGATGAAATCATTGATGCGCTTTATGCGGCATCACAAGCCGGGGTGAAAATTGATTTGGTTGTGCGTGGCATTTGCGCATTACGACCAGGGATCAAGGGCCTATCGGAAAATATTCGCGTTAAATCTATTGTTGGTCGTTTTTTGGAACATGCACGGATCGTTTGTTTTGGCAATGGTGAAGGGTTGCCGTCTGATAAAGCGCGCGTGTTCATATCCTCGGCTGATTGGATGTACCGCAATATGGGTAAGCGAGTAGAGACGATGGTTGAGACGACAAATAGAACGGTTCACGCCCAGATCATGCGTCAGATTATGGCTGCTAACCTTGCGGATCAATGTAATTCATGGGTGCTGCTGCCTGACGGTACATACGTTAAAAATGCCGCTGGTGGTAAACGGCAATTTGATTGCCATCGTTTCTTTATGGAACACCCATCGCTTTCGGGACGCGGCTCTGTCGGGGCCAAGGATGTGCCTGAATTGGCACATGCCCATGACAACTGATCTGGTTAAAATCGCCGTTATTGATGTTGGCTCAAACTCGGTACGGTTAGTGGTTTATCATGGCGCCAAACGTGCGCCTTTGCAATTTTTTAACGAAAAAGTGGTATGCGGCCTAGGGCGCGGGCTGGCTGATAGCGGCGTATTACATCCGGGCGGGCGCAAACGTGCGCTGAATGCGATCAGACGGTTTGTTGGTATTGCCGAACGTATGGGGGTGCAGGATATACACACCGTGGCAACGGCCGCGGTCAGAAATGCGCGTGACGGAGCGCATTTTTGTGATGAGGTTTTATTGGAAACCAACCTTAGTTTACGTATTGTTTCAGGGGCTGAAGAAGGGGCATTATCAGCGCAAGGCATTTTTTATTGCCGACCTGATGCCATTGGTTTGGTTTGTGACATGGGCGGTTCTTCGATGGAATTGGCACATATCGGAGATGGTCAGGTCAAAAGCTCTAAAACATCCAACCTTGGTCCGCTACAGTTGCAAAATATCAAGGATGAAACTGTTCTTGAGCAAGAGATAGCTACACAATTGACAACTTTGTGTGAAGGTTTTGAAAGCCAGAATACACTTTATATGATCGGTGGTACGGTTCGGGCCATTGCCAATCTTGATATGGTGCTAAAAGCTTACCCTTTGGATGTTTTGAATGAATATGGTTTGCCTGCTGCAGATTTCAAAGGTTTGTTGCATTGGATCCTCAACGCTGGCCAGAACCAGATTGAAGCGATGGGGGCGGTGTCGTCGGATCGGTTATCTTACGTGCCGATTGTCGCAAAAGTTCTGCTAGGCCTACTGGAACGGGTCAATCCTGAACGTATCGTGTTTTCTTCTTTTGGCATCCGTGAAGGGGTTCTTTACGAAAAGATGTCACCGCGCATTCGTCGCCGCGACCCATTGATTGAAGCGTGCCAGTTTTTTGAAAGCTCAAACGCACGTTTTAAAGAGTTTGGCACAACCTTATATGCATGGGTGTTGCCGTTGTTTGCCTCTGCAAGTGAAGGACGTAAACGTTTAATCTGGGCAGCCTGTTTGTTGCACGATGTGACATGGGCCGCACATCCAAGCTACCGGGCTGAGGTTAGTTTTGATTATGCAACGCGCTCTAATTTGATTGGGTTGGATCATCAGGAACGTATCTTTTTAGCAGTGGCCCTAATCCACCGTTATAAAAACAAACCGCGTATGGATAAATTGGATGAGTTAAACGCGCTTTTACCAAAAGCCGATCAAACTCAGGCCGAGGTTCTGGGGCGGGTGATGCGATTGGGTGCCATGCTTGGGGGGCCTGATGTGGCGCATATGGGGCAGTTGCGCATAAAGGGGGAACAGTTGGAACTGATATTGGATGCGCAAAGCGCAGGCTTGATGGGAGAAGTGGTTGAACAACGGCTTGGTTCATTGGCCAAGGCGCTTGGTAAAACCGCTAAGATGCAGGTGGAATGACACAGGTTTCTTAATTGCCCTTCAGGGCTAATTCGCCTAGACCTGCTAAGGAAGAATGAAATTCATAGTCGGAGTTCTACGCCCATGCGTATGTCACGTTACTTTTTACCTATCCTGAAAGAAAACCCTGCGGATGCACAAATTGTTAGCCACCGCTTAATGTTGCGTGCAGGTATGATCAAACAGGCGGCTTCAGGTATTTATTCGTGGTTGCCAATGGGCTTCAAAATCCTGCGCAAATTGGAAAATATTGTACACGAAGAGCAAATCCGTGCAGGCCACGATCCAATGTTGATGCCAACCCTGCAATCTGCTGACCTGTGGCGCGAAAGCGGGCGCTATGACGATTACGGCAAAGAAATGCTGCGGATTACGGACCGGCACGGGCGCGACATGCTTTATGGGCCGACCAATGAAGAACTGATCACGGATATTTTCCGGGGTGCGATCAATTCTTATAAAGACTTGCCAAAGACATTGTACCATATCCAATGGAAATTCCGTGATGAGGTGCGTCCGCGTTTTGGTGTGATGCGTGGCCGTGAATTTTTGATGAAAGATGGCTATAATTTCGACATTGATAAACCCGCCGCGATGCATGCGTACAACCGTCATCTGGTCAGTTACCTGCGCACTTATGAACGCATGGGATTGCAAGCTATCCCGATGCGCGCTGATAGTGGCCCTATTGGTGGTGATGATACGCATGAGTTTCTGGTGCTGGCCGATACTGGTGAAAGTGAAGTTTTTTACGACAGTAAAATTCTGGACCTGACATTGGGTGACCGCATGGTGGATTATGATGATTGGGATCAATGTGCAGGCATTATGAAAGAGTGGACAACACCTTATGCCCGCACTGATGAAACCCATGACGCGGCCACTTTCAATGAAGTGCCCGAAGACCGCCGCAAGATTTCACGCGGGATTGAAGTTGGGCAAATTTTTTACTTCGGCACTAAATATTCAGATGCAATGAACGCCAAGGTGGTCAATTCTGAAGGCAAGCAAGTGCCTGTTCATATGGGTTCTCATGGGATCGGCGTTTCGCGTTTGATCGGAGCAATTATTGAAGCCAGCCATGATGACAACGGTATTATCTGGCCCGAAGGGGTGACCCCGTTCGGGGTGGGGATCATTAACCTGAAACAAGGTGATGACGAAGCAGATGCCGCTTGTGAAGCTTTGTATGGATCTGCCACCGCGCTTGGTATTGATCCAATTTATGACGACCGCAAAGAACGTGCGGGTGGCAAGTTTGCAACAATGGATCTGATCGGTATTCCTTGGCGGATCACAGTTGGGCCGCGTGGGCTGAAAAACGGTGTAGTAGAACTGACTTCGCGCAAAACAGGCGTCAGTGAAGAGATGCCGCCAGAACAGGCTTTGGAGCGGCTGACTAAAATTTATGCGCACGTATGATAAACAGAGGGTAAGCTGAGATCATGAGCCGCATGACAACAAAACCCTTCGCCGCTTTTGAGTGGATGATCGCATGGCGATACATCAAAGCCAAACGCCGCGAGGGCGGCGTTAGTGTGATGACATGGATTTCATTGATCGGTATCACGCTTGCGGTGTTTGCATTGATAGCGACATTAGCGGTACGGTCGGGCTTTCGCATTGAGTTTACCAATACAATATTGGGGGCAAACGCACATAGCTCAATCTATGTTTCCCCTCATCTTGACCCACAAGGGATCACGGTGCGCACGTTTACAGATTATGAAGCTAAGCGGGATCAAATTAAGAAAGTTGCAGGTGTTGTACGTGTCGCCCCGATTGTTAAATCACAGGTCATGGCTTCTGGTAACGGATCGAATGCAGGTGTTGAGGTCTATGGCGAAACACTGGAAGATCTGAAAACTTTGACATTGATTGCGCAACCTGAAGTGGCTTACGGCTCAATCCAAGACTTTGATAAAGGTGTGGCGATCGGCACAGGTGTGGCCCGTGCGCTGGATTTGGGTATTGGTGATAACATCACATTGATCTCGCCTGACGGGGTTAAAACTGCTTTTGGTACCAGCCCACGTGTGAACAACTATGATGTGGTTTATATCTTTCAAGTCGGCCGGTATGACATTGACAGCACACGGCTTTATATGCCGTTGGGTGAAGCCCAATCCTTCTTTAACCGCGAAGGGCAAGTCGATGAATTTGAGGTGATGGTCAATGATCCTGACAATGTCGATAATATAACCGCTGATCTGATGTTTGCAGCAGGTGACCGCAGTTTGACATGGACATGGCGACAATCCAGCGGAGCGTTTTTGAATGCGTTGCAGATGGAAGACAATATCATGTTTGTAATCTTGTCGGTTCTGGTTTTGCTGGCCTCGATGAATATCGTGTCCGGGTTGATCATGTTGGTCAAAAACAAAACCCGTGATGTGGGTATTTTACGCACGATGGGCCTGACTGAAGGTTCGATATTACGGGTGTTCTTTATTTGCGGGGCTTCAATTGGCGTGATTGGCACGATTGCAGGCGTGATCATGGGGTGCTTATTCGCACTTTACATTGATCCAATCTTTACTCTGGTAAACAGCATCGCGGGCGGCGGGGTTTGGGACCCGGAAACCCGGCTTTTATCTAACTTACCTGCCAAGCTGGTTCTAAGTGATGTGTTGAAAGCTGTGGCTTTATCGCTGTGCTTGTCTTTTACCGTCACTATCTTTCCAGCACGCCGCGCTGCACGTCTGAACCCTGTTGAGGCTTTGCGTAATGAATGATGTTCTAACTCTTAAAGCTATCTCAAAAGCCTATAATGCCGGTGAACCAAATGAGGTCACAGTGCTGTCAGATGCTAATCTCACCCTTAAAGCAGGTGAGGTTGTGGGGTTGATTGCCCCTTCGGGTGCCGGTAAATCAACTTTACTGCATATCGCAGGCCTTCTGGATACGCCTGACAGCGGGTTGGTTGCTATATCGGGGCAGGATCAGACCCGTAAATCTGACCGTAAACGTACCCGCACTCGGCGTCAGGATGTGGGGTTTATTTATCAGTTCCATCATTTGTTGCAGGAATTTACTGCAGAGGAAAACGTGATGTTGCCGCAATTGGTTAACGGCGTGTCAAAGCCTGAAGCACAAAAACGCGCGCATATGCTTTTATCTAGGATTGGCTTGAAGCGGCGTATGACCCATCGCCCGTCAGAAATGTCAGGCGGGGAACAGCAAAGGGTGGCATTTTGCCGTGCATTGGCTAATCAGCCTAAGCTGCTTTTGGCAGATGAACCCACGGGCAACCTTGACCCAGAAACATCTGACACAGTGTTTGAAGCTTTGATGGAACTGGTGCGTGAAACTGGTCTGTCTGCTTTGATCGCCACACATAACCTAGATCTTGCCAAGCGTATGGATAGGATTGTACGGCTTGAAAAATCTACGCTGGTGGAAACTTAGCCTTCACAGATAGATTGTAAGGTTAACCATTCAGGATCAGTTAAAATCGGTTCGAACTGCCCTTTTATCGGGTCGTTTTTTGCCAATGTTTGATTGTTCAGGGCATTTGCGAAAGGTGTGCTTGAAATATCAGTGGCTTCAAACAAGGCCAATAATGCCTGTGTGCTAGGTAAAGCCATGGGCTTTGTCATTTGGTTTTTTGCGAACACTTCTAAAAGTGTATCACTGATGTTGCCAGTGACTAAAAAAGACAACGTTGCAATTGGGCCTGCCTCGGCAAATAAAGCGCCTAGGGCAGGGTTCTGCTTTTGCAAGGCGTGTTCCATCAACACGAAGCCTGCCAAGACCTCGGGGCCGGAAAAGGTTTCAACCAATGTACGGTTGGCCAGAATAATGCCACCAGGCAGGTGTGTTGAATAACGCCCGCCCAAATCGGTCACAAAAATTGCGTTATGGGTTTTTCCCATCAGTCGGTTTTCCAGTTTGCGGATCACAGGATCAGTTTGCGGCCCTCGGCAGGGTTGGCCAGCATATTGATTAATATAAGGCATCAATCTTGCCCCGATTTCACGGGCTTTGGCATCCGTTACAATCCGCGTGGTGTAATTTGTAAGGGCTGCGGGGAACCATAAAGCCATCAATAAGCAAAAGAAAGATGCAATCAAAGCCATTGAAAACAAACGAATACGGCCATGATGTGATTTTGGTTTACGAATGGCTTTGCGGATTTTACTAATGGCGCGGTTCATTGTCGGGTCGTTGACTTCAAGGGTTTCAAAACCAGTTTTGTCAGGTGTATAAATCACCCGATCATCATTGACTTCACGTATCTCAATTGCGGCTAATGCCCAATGGGTCAATGGGGTGTCTTTATGATCAGATAACACAAGACTGGTCTTTCCAAAGGATATGATGACCTCTTTTTTTTGAGAGGTTTCCGTTTCCTTCCAAAGCCCAAGGCTTTCCAGTCGTTCGAATTTATTTAGTGCAGTCATGTGCCCGTCTGACCTTTTGCGGTCTTATTGTTAAGTGTACTATAACGTGAAAAACCCGGCCTAACCAGTGTTAAGTAGGCGGTTGAGTTTGCAAGATTTGCAGGGTAGTTTTATTTATGATTATATCGCATGGGCGCCAATATATCTTCGTTCACATACCTAAAACCGGAGGCACATCTTTAAGTCTGGCACTAGAAGCCAAGGCGATGAAAGATGATATTCTGATCGGTGATACGCCTAAAGCCAAAAAGCGGCGTAAACGATATAAAGACATTCAGGTATCGGGACGTTTATGGAAACATGCACGCCTGACAGATATTTACGGACTGGTGACACAAGAGCAAATCGAAAACTATTTTGTTTTCACGATTGTACGTAATCCTTGGGACAGAATTGTGTCGTATTATCATTGGTTGAAAATACAAAACTTTGATCATTTAGCTGTTGGTATTGCCAAAAACCATGAGTTTACGGAATTTTTGGCACAACCTGCTATCCAGCACAGCCTGCAATATGATGCAACGCGGCAATATATCTGCGATCAAAATGGGAATGCTCAGTGCAATATGTATCTGCGAATAGAGCATTTATCCCGCGATGTGCGACGGCTGGAACAACATCTTGGTATCAAGCTTGCAGCAGTGCCCCATGATAACCGATCAAAGCGCGATCAGACATATGCTGATTATTACAATGTGCAAAGTAAAAATATGGTCAGCAATTTATTTGCAGATGATATAAAAAAATTTAATTACGCATTTTAAGCTTCCAGAGCTTGGCGTTCTTGTGATCGTTCCAACCAATCCATTCCAGCTTGTAAACGTTCTTTGAGTTCAACAATAGCTTCATCGAGCTCTGCACGCTGTTCTACCATTTCATTAAGGCGTAAATTACCCAGATCAAATGTGCGCTGAATTTGGGTTTTTTGTTGATCCCCTAGATAATAAAGATCCATCAATTCGCGGATTTGTTCTAATGAAAATCCAAAACGCTTGCCCCGTAAAATCAGTTTTACACGTGTCTGTTCGCGCTTGGTATAAAGCCGTTTCTGGCCTTGGCGGATAGGCTTGATCAATTCCTTATCTTCATAAAACCGTAAAGTTCTTGCTGTGACTTGAAACAGGTCGCACATCTGGCGAATTGTTAATATTGCATCCATTACTGGGTATCCATGTGTTGTTAGTATGCATTTACAAAAGATTAGCTGAACCATCAAGAAGGTGGGTTTGCTTTTGGTTTCTTACGCTACGTCACCTATTAAGGCTAGCTTTTGTCTGCGCGCGCAAGTCATTAAGTTCTTCAATGGTTTTTTCAAGTTGAAGTTTTCTGTCTTCAAGTTCTTTAATTTGATTACCTGATAGTTCCAGCCAAGCTAGCATTTGTGCTTTATTGTTTTGATCCTGATTGTATAATTCCAGCCACTGACGGATTTCTTCCAGTGAAAATCCAAATCTGCGTCCACGCAGAATTAATTCCAAACGTGCCATTTCTTTGATGCCGAAAAAACGTGTGCGCCCCTGCTTGTCAGGTTGCAGCAACTCAATATATTCATAATAGCGCAACGTCCTTGGCGTCACATCGAACTTTGCGCACATTTCCTTGAGTGTCAGTTTTGTCTGATCGTCCATTAGACCCCCGTGATTTGGACGGAGTTTATTGGATTTGCCCAATATTTCAAGTTTTACAAGAAGTTTGATGCAAGAAAATAGAAAACGTAAGCCACCATTGCCACGGGAACATCACTATATGTTGCTGCGAGACGTGCCACAGACGGATAGCATAAGGGTCAGCAAGATGCGGTTGGTTGGGAATGGCCCAGATGGAAAGGCAGGCTGAAAGGTGCTTTTTAATGATTGAAGGTTCAGGCTGCATCATGTTTGGCGCGATAGGTGTTGCAATTCTCAACTGCCATTATGAATTACTCTTAATTGCGTAATTAAAGCTTGCACCTCATAATATAAGCGAAATAATAAAAGATATTATTTTACTGTAAGAAAGCGCCCTGCATGACTGCACCTAGTGATATCGCCAAGCATTTCGCAACTTTACTGCCGCATTGCAAAGCATTGAACATGCGCATGGATCTTCTTGAAAATATGCGTGCTATTATGTCGATGCCCTATGATGAACGTCTGATCGGTGATCCCGAAACCGGGGTTATTCATGGTGGGGCGGTTTCGGCATTGATGGACACTTGCGGTGGTGCATCAGTGTTTATGCATTCGGAAAATGCAGGGCCTTCTGTAACATTGGATTTGCGAATTGATTATATGCGCCCGGCCAAACCAGGGGAACGTATATCCGCAGAATCGCATTGTTTCCACGTTACCCGAACTGTGGCATTTGTGCGGGTCACCGCATGGGCAGGGGGAAATAAAGATGAAACCGTTGCCACCGCAACCGGGGCATTTTCTTTCCGGCATAAAACTAAGGAACGGGTGTGATGCAGGTAAAACCGGAACCGATGCAAGTGATCAAAGAACGCCGTGATGGGGCTTTATTACGTCTGGTCACCACAGTGCCCTATATCAATTTCATGGGTATCAGTTTTCAGCGCCGTGGGGATGAACTTACCGCAACAATGAACTATTCCGATATGCTGATCGGCAATCCGGCAGTGCCCGCTATTCATGGTGGTGCCACCGCGGCTTTTCTTGAAACCACGGCGATCATTGAATTGGCGTGGGCTGATATTTGGGCCAAAATGGAAAAAGAGCGACTTAATGGGGCTGAAATTGCAGCACTGCCGTTCCCCAGCCTGCCCAAAACCATTGACTTTACCACTGATTATTTAAACGTTGGCCATCCACGCGATATCTACGCACGTGCAAGGATCAACCGTTCGGGGCGCCGTTATGCATCCGTGCATGTAGAGGCTTGGCAAGATAACCGCAGTAAACTGGTGGCACAGGCAACGGGTCACTTTTTGATGCCATCATCCAAGGATGGCTGAAAACCTGACACATAAACGCATCCTGAATATCGCGTTTCCGATTGTTCTATCGAACGCAACTGTACCGATATTGGGTGCAGTGGATACAGGCGTTATTGGACAGCTTGGAGAGGCGGCTCCTATTGGGGCTGTCGGTATTGGTGCTATCATTCTTTCCAGCTTATACTGGATATTTGGTTTTTTGCGCATGGGCACAACAGGGCTGGCCGCGCAAGCAATTGGTGCAAAAGATCATGAGGAAACATCTGCGCTTTTGATGCGTGCATTGTTGATTGGCATCGGGGCAGGATTTGTTATCATCTTGCTGCAAATCCCGCTTTACTGGTTTGCTTTTAAATTAGCCCCCGCCTCGGTAGAAGTTGAAGCGCTGGCCAGAACCTATTTGCAAATACGGGTGTTTTCCGCCCCCGCCGCGATTGCGCTTTATAGCATCACCGGTTGGTTGATCGCCCATGAACGCACCCGTGCCGTACTGGTTTTGCAACTGTGGATGAATGGCCTGAACATTGCTTTGGATTTACTGTTTGTATTGCAATTGGGATGGGGTGTTGAAGGTGTCGCCATTGCCACATTCATAGCAGAATGGACTGGTCTTGGATTGGGCCTTTGGTTGGCTCGTTTCGGTTTTGTTAACGGGTTGTGGCGCAACTGGGGGCAAATCTTTGATCGCTTGAAACTGCGCCATATGGCAATGGTGAATGGTGACATTATGCTGCGTTCAGTGATGTTGCAGGCCGCTTTTACTTCATTCCTGTTTTTAGGCGCGCGTTTTGGTGATGTCACGCTTGCGGCCAATCAGGTATTACTGCAATTCATGTATATCACGGCTTATGCGATGGATGGTTTTGCCTATGCCGCTGAAGCCCTGATCGGGCAAGCGCTGGGCGCGCGTAACCTGGCCACGTTCCGGCGTAGTGTGTATTTATGTAGTTTTTGGAGCGTTATGAGTGTGTTTTTGATGACGTTTGCATTTTGGGTGTTCGGGGGGTGGATGATTGATGTGATGACCACAGCCCCTGATGTGCGCACAGAGGCACGCAGTTATTTACCTTGGATGGTTTTGGCCCCGCTCACAGGCGTGGCTTGCTGGATGCTGGACGGTATTTTTATCGGAGCAACCAGAAGTGCGGATATGCGCAATATGATGCTGATTTCAGTTGGGGGCTATATAGTGGCTTTATTCTTGTTGCTGGCCCCGTTTGGCAATCATGGATTATGGGCCTCTATGAACTTGTTTTTTATTGCCCGCGGCGTGACACTAGGTTGGAAATACCCCGCTTTGGAAGCCTCTATTGAACGCGCCTAAAGAATATCCAAAACAACTTCGGGGGGGCGGCAAAGGGCAGCTTTGCCATTATGAATTACCACTGGCCGTTCAATCAGTATCGGTTGTTTGATCATTGCATCGATCAAGTCATCTGCTGTATCGGTTTTTGCCAAACCGGCCTCTTTAAACCGTGCATCACTGCTGCGCATCAACGCGGCCGCTTCAATGCCCAGCATGTCAAGTGTTGCAATAATCGTAGTCTTGGAAGGGGCCGTATTAACATAATCCACAATGACAGGATCAAAACCTTTATCTTGCAACAATTGCAAAGTTTGGCGTGATTTTGAACAGCGCGGATTGTGCCAGATGGTAGGTTGGGTCATAGGTATGTTTCTTTTTCAATGCCGATTGCCTCAGAAATATGCTGAAACCCGTCTTGTTCCAATAAAATATCCAAATCATACGCAATCTTGTTTATCAGTGAAAAACCACCATAAACCAAAGCAGTATAAAGCTGCACAGCAGAGGCTCCGGCTTTGATTTTGCTATAGGCCTGCTTGGCATTGGCAATGCCTCCGACACCAATAAGGGGCACTTCTTTTCCAAGTTGCACCGCAAACTGGGCTAACACTTGCGTTGACATGTCAAACAAAGGTGCACCAGACAGCCCGCCTGTTTCATGGGCATGTGGGCTGCGCAACCCATCGCGTGTAACTGTTGTGTTCGTGGCGATCACTGCATCAATCCGTGTCATTCGCGCGACATAGGAAATATCTTCAATATCAGCCGGGGTCAGATCTGGGGCCACTTTTAGAAAAATAGGGATTTTCACATCTAGCAAATCGCGAGTTTCCATCACCCCTGCAACCAGTGCGGATAATGCGCTACGCCCTTGTAGATCACGTAGTTTCTCGGTGTTGGGGGAAGATACGTTAATCGTGGCGAAATCTACGTATGGCCCGCAGGTTTCCAATACTTTGACGTAATCAATTGCGCGGTGCGAGCTGGTCTTGTTCGCGCCTAAATTCAACCCGACAATACCTGTCTCGGGGCGTTGCGATAAGCGATTGGCAATCACCCGCATGCCTTCATTATTGAACCCGAAGCGGTTGATAGAAGCGCGGTCTTCGGTTAATCGAAACAAGCGTGGCTTTGGGTTGCCGCTTTGCGGTAAAGGTGTTGCCGCTCCGACTTCGATGAACCCGAAACCGGCTTTCAGTAATGGGGCCACCACTTGCGCATTTTTATCAAATCCTGCGGCCAAACCGATAGGGTTAGGCAGATCAAGCCCTGCCAATTTGCTGTGTAAACGGGGGGATGTATAAGGCTCTTTTGCGCTCACCAGTCCCATATTTAACGATTGGATTGCCAGTTTGTGACCCTTTTCAGGATCCATAAGATTGACTGCGGCCAGGCCAATTTTTTCAAGGATACTCATACCATTCCTTCCGGAAACTGGTGTTGACCATCAGCTAAGCGTAATGCTTTGGCCCAGATGACATCAGCGCTTCTTAGCTTCCCATAAAAATGCGGAAACAGATCTCCACCTCGTGAAACTTCCCATTTCAGTGCGTCCCCTAGGGTGTTGGGGTCAATCGCTAATAACTTCAAATCGTCCTCACCTGTAAAATGTTTGGTCACGGTTTCTGTCACTTGGCAAGCGGTAGAGAAATGAATGAATCCATCGTTTAAATCAACAGCCGCTCCCAGCGTTTCACCCTTGGTGTGAAATGCATTCCATTCATCGCTGCGAAATATTTTATAGATCATCATGAAGGTCAGATGCCGTGCAGTATGGCTGTGGTCAAGCATAAAGCGGCTTCATGCGGTTAAAGCCACTCAAACTTTCTTATGGATGTGCATTATTATGTGTCTTATCACATGAATTTAGGTCATATAAAGAAGCCATGGGTCAACCTTATTATAACCTGCCTTCGTTAAAAATGCTGGCGACGTTTGAATGTGCTGCCAGATGCGGTTCATTCAAGCAAGCTGCGGCCGAGTTGAATGTCACGACCAGCGCCATAAGCCATCAAGTGAAATCTTTGGAACAAGAATTGGGTTTCCGCTTGTTTGAACGCGAACATCGCATGGTTAATCTAACATCTGAAGGCCAAGATTTGATGGAAGCTTTGACCGTTAATTTTACAACGCTTTCAACCGTTGTCGGGGCGTTGCGCACGCGCCATGAAACACCGCATTTAACTATTGGAGCGACGACGGCAGTTTCGTCTTTTTGGCTGACGCCGCGCGTAGCTCAATTCTGGCGTTCGCATGGAGATATCAGGATCAGTCAGAATGTTCGAGACCGCCCTTTTTTGCGACCTTTACAGCCTGACCTAGTCATAGAGTATAAGGTTTCAGCGCCAAAGGAAAAAGCTGACAAGTTATTTAACGATACGCTTATTCCTTTGTGCAGCCCGTCTTTTCAAACAGAAAATATCGATGATTTAGCGGTATTGGCCAAGGCACCTCTTATCCATCTGGACGCAGCAGAACGTAATTGGACGAATTGGCAAAGCTGGTTTCAAATGCAAGGTTATACCGGCCCCATCAGCACGGGTCAGCGGGTTAATAACCACACTATTGCTTTGCAACTGGCACAAGATGGTACTGGTGTTGTTCTTGGGTGGAGAAAACTGGCGCAACCCATGCTTGAAAGTGGTAAACTCGTACCTTTTTCAAACTTCTCTATAAAAGCCCCCGGTGCTTTTTATTTGGTTTATAAAAACAGCTCTAGAATGCGCTCAGAGGTGCAAAGTTTTAGTCAATGGTTATTGAAAAAACTTGAATGAATTTAATTCATCTATAGGTGAATTCTTTCTGTATTGCAGATCAAGCAAAGCCATGGAAAATGAACCATCCACTAAGATCAAAAAAAGAGATTCGCCATGACAGTACCTAAAAACCTTGACCTATCCGAAGTCATTAAACCTGTGAACATGGCTCGGGGCCTGCCAAATGCGCATTACATTGATGATGCGGTTTATGCAGAAGAACGCGACGCGGTCTTGTTTAACAATTGGGCCGGGGTTGGGTTTGCCAAGGACGTCCCTGCGCTGGGCGATGCTATGCCGGTTGATTTTATGGACATGCCTTTGTTGATCCTGCGCGATCAAGATGATCAGGTAAGAGTTTACCAAAACACCTGCCGTCATCGCGGTATGATTTTAGTTAAGGAAAAAGGCAACATTCGCGGCACTATCCGCTGTCCTTACCATTCATGGTGTTACGGTTTGGATGGTCAGCTGCGCTCTACCCCGCATGCAGGCGGGCCGGGCATAAACATTCACGAAGACATTAAACGCAATGAGCTGGGTCTTTTTGAAATCAACAGCCATGTTTATATGGGCGTGGTATTTGCTAATGTTTCAGGGCAAGCCGCCCCGTTCGAAACGCAACATGCGGATCTATTGGAGCGCTGGAAGGATTTTGATCAACCGATGTTCCACAGTGGCGAAGACAGTTCCTTTAAACTGGAAGTGAATTGTAACTGGAAGCTGGCTGTCGAAAATTATTGTGAAAGTTATCATCTGCCATGGGTGCACCCGGGGTTGAACAGCTATTCGCGCTTGGAAGATCATTATCATCTGGAAGAACGCCTGAAATATTCAGGCCAAGGTACGCTTGTTTACCGGCAATTACAGGGTGAAGGCGGGCAGGTATTTCCTGATTTCTCTGATCTGGCCGATAAATGGGATACGGGTGGTGAATATGTGGCGCTGTATCCAAATGTTTTGTTGGGTGTGCAACGTGACCACGTGTTTGCGATCTTACTGGAACCCAAAAGTAAGGATCAAACTGTTGAACATATTGAGATTTTCTATAGCGATGCTGCAGTTTTGAACGGGAACTATAAAGATCTTCGTGCGAAAAATTCTGAACAATGGAAAGGTGTTTTTATTGAAGATGTCTTTGTTGTTGAAGGCATGCAGAAAGGCCGCCAGGGAGTGCTTTTTGACGGTGGTAAGTTTTCACCTGCAATGGATGGCCCGACACATATGTTCCATGAATGGATCGCGATGCAAATTAACGCAAATCGTCAGGTCGCTGCTGAGTGAACCTGACAGCTTTAGACACGGCTCTTATAAGGGCGCATACGGATTATGATCTGAATGCGCTTGTGACGCTTTACCAAAAAGCAGGTTTGTCGTGTATTGACGCAAATGATGTGGATGCAGGCTGTTTTTACCTGACCCACGCCTATATTTTTGCCTTAGAGGCAGGGTTTTCTGAAGCCCATGAAATTCACACAGTTCTAGTCTCATATGGGCGAGAGGAATAAAGTTATGAAAACACATGCACAAGCGGTTGTCATTGGCGGTGGTCTGGTTGGCTGCTCAATTCTATATCACCTGGCCAAGCTTGGCTGGACAGATGTGGTTTTGCTTGAACGCGATGAGCTGACATCGGGGTCAACATGGCACGCGGCGGCGGGACTGCACGGGCTGCATGATAATAACAATATCTCAAAGCTGCAATATTACACCATGAACCTGTATAAGGACTTGGAAAAGGAAACTGGGCAGGGCTGTGGTATTTTCCAACCGGGGTCGCTGTATCTGGCGCAAACCGAAGAACGTGAACATCAGTTGCGTATTCAGGCCGCTAAAGCGAAATACTTTGGGGTAGATTTTTATGAATTGTCGGTTGAGGAAGCGCTTAAAAAAAATCCGCTGATCAATTTCGACGGTATCCGTTGTGTGATGTATGAACCCGATGGCGGCAATGTTGACCCTTCTGGCGTGACCATGGCCTATGCTGCAGGAGCGCGTCAGATGGGCGCCGAAATTCACCGTTTTACGCCTGTGACAGGCACGGTTGCGCAACCTGATGGCAGTTGGGTAGTGGAAACTGAAAAAGGTAATATCCATACGAAATGGGTGATTAATGCTGCGGGCCTATGGGCGCGTGAAGTGGCGGCAATGGCTGGTTTCAAAATGCCGTTACAGCCAACTGAACACCAATATTTCGTCACGGAAGCTATTCCTGAAATTGAAGCGCTGGATTTTCGTCTAGCCTCAGTTGCGGATCGAGATGGCGAATATTATATGCGTCAAGAAGGCAATGGCTTGCTGATCGGCGCATATGAGAAGAACCTGAAGTTCTGGGCCGAAGACGGCACACCACAAGGTTTTGGTCATGAGCTGTTTGCCGATGATCTGGATCGTATCATGGATAATGTTATGCGTGCGATGGACCGTGTGCCGGTGGCTGCAGAGGCAGGTGTGAAGCGCGTGATTAACGGCCCGATGATCTGGTCGCCTGATGCATCAGCGCTTTATGGTCCGGTGCCAGAATTACAGAATTACTTTACCTGTTGTGGTATCATTCCTGGATTTTCACAATCAGGCGGCTTGGGCCTGATGACTGCGCAATGGATTATTGAGGGTGAGCCAGAGTTTGATATGTTCCCTTGGGATATCGCGCGTTTTGGCCATTGGGCTGACAAAAAATTCACGATGGAAAAAGTTGCGGATCAATATGCGAAACGTTTTGCCATTCATTATCCGTATGAAGAACGCAATGCAGGTCGCCAGACCCGCCTGCGCCCTGCTTATGAAAAGCAAAAGTCCATGGGAGCTGTGTTTGGTTTGAACTACGGTTGGGAACATCCGCTTTGGTTTGCAGGTGAAGGTAAAGAGGGCCGTGAAAGTTATGGCTTTACGCGGCAAGACTGGTTCGAACCGGTGCGCGATGAATGCCACGCTTTGCGTAATGATGTCGGCGTAATCGATGTATCCAACTTTGGTAAATATGAAATTAAAGGGGCAGGGGCCGCCGCATGGCTTGATAAGATCATTGCGAACCATATACCCAAAGAGATAGGCCGTTCGTGCCTGACACCGCTTTTGGGTGTGCGCGGTGGTATTGCAGGTGATTTTACTGTCACCAAACTGGATGAAGAACATTTCTTCATGGTCGGCTCTGGTATTGCTGAACGCTATCACCAGCGGTATTTCAATGCGGTTGAACGCCCTGATACGGTCAGTTTTGAAAGTGTTACTGAAGCGTATTGCGGGTTTAATGTTGCGGGGCCGAAGTCGCGCGAATTACTATCGCGAATGACCCAAGCTGACCTGTCGAACGATGGTTGGAAATTCATGCGCTCGCAACAAATCAGCATTGCTGGGATTGATGCTATTGCTATTAGAGTGTCTTTCACAGGCGACCTGGGCTGGGAAGTTTATGTAACCACAGATCAGCAATTGAAACTTTATGAAGCCTTGCTGGAAACCGGTGCCGACCTTGGTGTGCGCCCTGTTGGCGGTCGTTCACTGGGATCATTACGTATTGAAAAAGGCTATGGTAGTTGGTCGCGCGAATACTCACCCGAATACTGGCCGCAAGAGGTTGGCTTGGATCGTTTGATCAAGATGGACAAACCAGAGTTTTTGGGCAAGGAAGCTTACGCCAAAATCAAAGATCTGCCACCGCGTGAATTATTGGTCAGTCTGGTTGTTGAAGTTGATAATGCGGATGCATCGGGCGGTGAACCGATCTTTTTACCAGATGGTACGCCTGTGGGCCGTGTCAGTTCCGGGGCATATGGCTTCAGTGTTGAAAAATCTGTGGCACTCTGTTTCATCAAAACCGAACACGCGGTTGCAGGGGCAGAGTTTGATGTGGCGATCTTGGGTAAACCGCACCGCGCGGTTATGTTGGGTGCGCCCGCCTTTGATCCCAAAGGCGAGCGCTTGCGCGGATAATCTGTAAAAAACCGTACGCATTTTGGGGCAGAGCATTGTTACAAAGAATGCTCTACTTTTTTGTAGAAGACGTTTTAGGCGCGCCAGAATGGTTTGTGCTGTTCGATTGACGCTTGATCTGGTGTGACCCCAATATCCTCAAGCTGCCCGAAAGACATTGTACTTAAGGCTCGGCGAGAATTGTATCGATCTCTCCACGTCACAACCGTATTTGCAAATTGAATTGCACAGATAGAGATCAGTGGTAGCTGCCCTCTATGCGCAAGTTTCAGTGCAATAGAGGCGGTATGTGCGTGTATATAGGTCATTTCCTTACTTTCTATATTGTGTTGGTACAATTAGTATTGTACTTATATTAATGTGATACAAAGATTCGCATTGTAACGCTATAGGAATATTGTAATGGGTACAATTTGGCAGCCAAACTTATCTGACTATGAGGGGCCTAAGTATAAAGCTGTTGTTGCAGCTTTGCGGGCCGATATCGCTAAGGGCAGCTTGCGACCGGGTGATAAACTGCCACCGGTACGTGATTTGGCTTGGGAAATTCACGTTACGCCAGGCACTATTGCGCGGGCCTATCAAGAAGGTGTTGCTGCAGGTATTTTGCAAGCAACTGTCGGGCGGGGCACGTTTATTGCTAAGAAAAGTAGCGAAGTCCCAGAAATTGAGCGACATTATAACACCATCCCAGAACGTAAAATAAACCTGCGCAATACCAACACCACAAACGTAGGGCAAGCTGCTGCGATCAAACGTGCGTTGATCCATGTGGCTGAAACCAAAGTTGATCAGTATATTGAATATCCTGAGCGCGAAGGCCGTTATACGATTTACCCGCATCTTGTGAAGTGGATGGAATATTCCAACGTGCAAGCAAAGCCCGAAAACCTGATTGTTACGAATGGGGGGCAAAATGCGATTTCATTGGCGACCGCTTCAATCTTGGCAGATGGGCTTGGGCCCATAGCGATTGATGCGCTGACCTACCCTGGCATCCGTTATGCGGTGCGAAGCCGTCGAGCTGAACTGGTTGGTATCGAAACGGATGCGTTTGGTCTGTTGCCTGCAGCTTTGGAAGCGGCCTATCGGCGCAAGCCGTTTAAGGCCTTGTTTACATCTGCTAATGTTTTGAACCCAACCACAGGTGAGATGCCATTGGATCGACGTATAGCCATTTCTAATCTGGCGCGTAAATTTGATTTTCAGGTCATTGAGGATGATTGTTGGGGTATTGGGCGTGCTACATTACCCGGCTTTTCAAGCATATGCCCTGAACGTGCATGGTACCTATCTTCTATATCAAAGTCGGTGTCTGCGGGGCTGCGTTTTGGTTACCTGCTTTGTCCTGCCGAAAAAACCGCTACTGCATCGCGCTTGATGCAAACTGCCAGTTTTGGTGTGTCGCGGGCTGTCGTTGATGTCGCGGAAAGCTTGCTTACGTCAGGGGATGCGGCCAACATTCGGGCTCGCGTATTAGAAAAAGTCAACCAACGTGTTGAATTAACTGTAAACCTGATGGGTAAGTGGGATATCTCATGGCGCCGAGATGTGCCTTTTATTTGGTTGAAACTGCCACAGGGATGGCGGGCATCATCTTTCGTTAGTGCCTGTGAGCGGGAAAATATCGTGGTGCGTGCGGCAGATGAATTCGCGCTGAATAATATGCTAACCCCACATGCCGTACGCATTTCAGTGAACTGTAATATCCCGCAGGATTTATTCGGGGCTGCATTAACCACAATTGATAAGTTACTGACGCATCCGCCTATGGATGTAGAAAGCTAAGATTTTTGGGTTGAAACTTCAACCATACAAGGTTTGCAAACCATCGAATATTTTCGATGGATCACGCGGCTGACGCTGGTTCATACGCTTGGCTTCAATCCCATTGCGCATCATCCGATTGGGTTTCGTGGATAAAGTATCTGCTTTACCTTCACCGCGATTGCGCGATGCAGGTATAGACGGGCCGTTCAACGGCATACTGCTTTTAACTGCCATGATTGCTCTTTCTGTTGCGCCCGCTTTTGCGGGTCGTTATACAGACAAGCTGGCGTTGAAATTTGTCAGAAATTTGACTACCATAAGGAAATGCTAGGGAAATTGTACAACAGTTCCATAATCCAAGTCAGCTATCACTGACAGGATGCATCAACGCAATTAATCAATGAGATAGATTTACCCGTAGTACTTTTCACCAATATTATTAGCAAAATCGCGCATGCGGGCATCAAACTTACGATCCAGAGTTTTCTTGGCCAACTTTGCGGATTGTAAAGCCACACGGGCAGATAAGCCTTTTGCTTGTACTTCTACCACGGCTTTCAGGCGGGTTTCTGTGTGGCTTAAAGGAATAACGTCAAATTTTACCACTGCATTTAAAGATTGGGTTTTGCATATATATGAAAGCGTATCTGTTGGCGTGTAGCTGTCCAGCGTTAGTTCCATATCCCGATCTTTGCCGCGAAAGTGGCCTTTGATATTCCAGCATATGCCTGGTTGGGGTTGGGTGAAATTATCGCGCCGTTCGACTTGTGCACCAACACGCATGGCATAAGATTCATAAAAGTCAAAATCTGCCAATTGCTTGAACACATGGGTTGCCGGTGCGTTGATATCTTGCTTGCTCTCGAAGTTCATTTTCTGCCTGTTATTTTATTGTTCTGATTAGCCTATACTGTCTTTTACCCAATTTTCTATTAAAAATTGCGCAATAGAGCCTTTTCTGGACGGAAGAATATCATCATTGTTGCCGCAAAGCACATCGATGATTTGTTCTTTGGACATCCAAAGCGCATCTTCCAGTTCATTTTTATCTATTTGTATTTTGGTTGTACTGGCCTCGCCCCAGCAACCGATCATTAAAGATGACGGAAACGGCCAAGGTTGACTGGTCATATAACCGACTTTACCCACAATAATAGCACTTTCCTCAAAAACCTCGCGGCGCACCGCTGCCTCAACAGTTTCGCCAGGTTCCATAAACCCCGCAAGCAATGAGTACATCTTTTCAGGCCACTGAGGTGAACGCCCCATAAGCACTTTATTACCATGGGTGATCAACATGATTACCACAGGATCAGTGCGCGGAAAATGCGAGGTGCTGCATGCGGGGCAATGGCGTTGCCAGCCAGCATCCGCCATTTCGGATCGAGCACCGCATTTGGCGCAAAACGGGTGGCTTAAATGCCAGCTGAATACGCCTTTGGCGGCTGCAACAAGTTCAGCATCATCGCGCGATAGCAGAGCCATAATCGTACGGGTCTCTTGAAAAGCACTGCCTTTGGGGGCTTTGGGATGGTGTTGCGTTGTCTGATCAAAAAATGAAGTTTCATCTGCTTGCTGCTCAGCGTTGGGTTCCCAGCTTGATATATCATAAGCGAAAATGGGCGTTTTTGCTACCATGCCCAAAAGAATGTGTGCCTTTGCGCCTATAAGAATCGGGTGATCCAAAGCAATCCGCATTACCTGTGCGGTTTTTGTATCTACAAGCGGTTTGCCGCGCCAAAGCGCGATGGCCTTGGCCGAAGGATCTAAGGCAAGTTCGGATGCTGATTTGCGCAAATTTGCGGCCCGATCAAGGGATGCTGCCCCAAAAGTGACATTTTCAGCGTTTCGCATGGTTTTTTGCCCTATTTGATCAATTAAATATTTTTACCTTAGACCATCTTGAAGCGGGGAATAGAAGCCTGTAAATAGAACCTGAGAGGTTGGCGCGGGTGAACGCCTCGCCAACCCGGTCAGATCCGGAAGGAAGCAGCCGCAACGAGCCCCGTTTGGGTCGCTGTCCAGCCTCTCACTTTTTCCGAAGCGGATCACCCGGCTCTGGTTTTAATCTATTTAATATCATTATCCGTTAAAAATACGACTGCATCTGATCATGATTACAGTTTTTCTGAACTTTGGCTGACCAGTCACTAGAATTTTATCATTAGCCTAAGTATGGTCATCCAAAATAAAGGAGAAGCCCCTTAAATGACCGATTCCCCCAATACAGCCTATCAGGTGCTGGCGCGCAAATACCGCCCCGCGACCTTTAAGGATTTGATCGGTCAGGATGCAATGGTGCAAACCTTGAAAAATGCGTTTGAGGCTGATCGTATTGCGCATGCTTTTGTGATGACAGGGGTGCGCGGCGTAGGTAAAACGACCACTGCGCGGATCATTGCTAAGGGGATGAATTGTGTGGGGGCTGACGGTAAAGGTGGCCCGACAATTGAACCGTGCGGGGAATGCGATAATTGTACCAGCATCGCGGACGGCCGCCATGTTGACGTGATGGAAATGGATGCCGCCAGTCGTACAGGTGTCGGCGATATTCGTGAATTAATCGACAGTGTACATTATCGCGCGGCATCTGCTCGCTACAAGATTTATATCATCGATGAGGTGCATATGCTTTCGACCAGTGCGTTCAACGCGCTATTAAAAACGCTGGAAGAACCGCCTGAACATGTGAAGTTTATCTTTGCCACCACCGAAATTCGCAAAATTCCCGTTACCGTGCTTTCGCGCTGCCAACGCTTTGATCTGCGCCGTATCGAACCCGAAGTGATGATGGCGCATTTGCAGAAAATCGCTGCGTTAGAAAAAACTGAGGTTGCCGAAGATGCACTGGCACTGATCACGCGGGCATCCGAGGGCTCTGTGCGCGACGCGCTTTCTTTGTTAGATCAAGCCATTGCCCATGGTGCTGGTGAAACCACTGTTGATCAAGTGCGTGCCATGCTGGGCCTTGCAGATCGCGGACGGGTGTTGGATTTGTTTGATCTGATTATGAAGGGTGATGCGGCAGGTGCGTTGAATGAATTGTCTTCGCAATATGCTGAAGGGGCTGATCCCATGGCGGTGCTGCGGGATATGGCCGAGATTACCCATTGGGTTTCCGTGATTAAACTGTCGCCTGATGCCGCAGATGACCCGACTGTTTCGCCTGATGAACGCGCCCGTGGCAAGCAAGCGGCAAGTGATTTACCGATGCGGGCCCTGACCCGTATGTGGCAAATGTTGCTGAAAGCTTTGGAAGAGGTCGGGGCTGCCCCGAATGCAATGATGGCCGCTGAAATGGCGATCATCCGACTGACCCATGTGGCTGAATTGCCTAGCCCTGAAGAATTGGTACGCAAATTGCAAGATATGCCACCCGTACCACCTGCAGGTGGGGGGGGCGCGACAGTCACCGGTCACGGGGGAGCACAAGCGACATCATCTGTTGCAATAACCGGAACCGTTTATTCTGGCCCAACCGCCATGATTGCAGGTGGCGGGCAGGTTGTGCAACCACAAGAACAATCTGAAACAGCATTGTTGCGGTTTGTAGAATTTTCCCATGTGATTGAATTGATCAAATCTCGCCGTGATATGAAATTACTGGTTGAGGTAGAGAATTTCTTGCGATTGGTGAAATATGCACCGGGCCGTATAGAATTTCAACTGACAGAAGATGCACCTCGCGATTTTGCCACCCGGCTTGCAAACCGTTTGCAAAGCTGGACTGGCGCGCGTTGGGGGGTCACAGTTGTGTCCGATGGGGGAGGTGCTACACTTGCTGAGGAACGTGCCGCCCACCGCGATGATTTGCAAGGTCAGGCGATGCAGCATGAAATGGTCAAAGCGGTTTTACTGGCGTTTCCAGGAGCTGAAATTCGGGACGTAAAAACACTGGCACAAATAAACGCGGACAGTGATGCATCAGTGCAGTATTTGGAAGAAGAAGCGGATGATTGGGATCCGTTTGAAGATGATTAACTAATAAGGAATACAATATGTTAAAAGGAATTGGTCAGCTGGGCGATATGGCAAAGCTGATGAAACAAGCGCAAGACATGCAGGGCAAAATGCAAGATGCTCAGGCAAAACTTGATGAGATTGAAGTTGCGGGGGATGCCGGTGCCGGGCTGGTTTCGGCCACTGTAACCGCCAAGGGTACGTTGCGCCGCCTTGATATTGATCCATCAATCCTGGTGCCAAGCGAAAAAGAAGTTGTCGAAGACTTGATCGTGGCGGCGATTAAAGACGCTCAAGATAAAGCCGCTGTGGCACAGCAAGAAGAAATGGCAAAAATCACTGAAGGCATGAACTTGCCTGCGGGTATGAAATTGCCGTTTTAACGGCAATTGGGCAGGGCGCGTTGAGCAGTAAAAATACCGATATAGACAATTTAATAGCCTTGATGGCGAAATTGCCGGGACTGGGGCCACGCTCTGCGCGGCGCGCGGTTTTGCATCTGATCAAGAAACGTTCAATTTTGCTGAACCCTTTGGCGGATGCTTTATTCAACGTTGCTCAAACCGCGCGCGAATGTACGCTTTGCGGTAATATCGGCACGGATGATCTATGCGATATATGCACGAACGGAAAACGTCAAAACGGCCAGATATGTGTGGTCGAAGACGTGGCTGATCTATGGGCGATGGAACGTGCTGCTGCTTTTAAAGGGCGGTATCATGTGCTGGGCGGCAGCCTGTCGGCGCTTGACGGGGTTGGTCCTGAAGAATTGCGTATTCCATTGTTAGTGAACCGGGTCAAAGGTGAAAATGTGCAAGAGGTGGTGTTGGCACTAAACGCCACGGTCGACGGCCAAACCACTGCACATTATATTGCCGATCAATTGGAAGACATGGACGTGGATTTAAGCTTACTGGCCCAGGGTGTGCCGATCGGTGGCGAGTTGGATTACCTGGATGATGGCACAATCACTGCGGCGCTTGCTGCGCGCAAACCGCTTTAGCCCGCTTTTTTAAAGCCGCCTCACGCTGGGCGATATAAAGTGTTGAACCAATGATAATGACTGCCCCCAGCAATGTTTGCCAATCGGGTTTTTCACCAAACATGAGATAAGCGGTAATGCCGATAAACACCAAACGCAGATAAGCCACTGGGGCCAGAATGCCTGCTTCGGCATGGCGATAAGCCTCAATATCTGCAATCCCACGCACCATGCTGGTAAAAGCCACCAGAGTAACCGCAATCCATGTGGCGTTCAGGCTAGGCACGGCCAAATCAGTGCCCACAATCGGGATGGTTATCAATACGGTGATCACGATGGATGAAAAATAAGTACTTAACGGCCCGTCCGCCTGTGCCAGATTACGTGACATGGTCAAGGCGCTTGCAAAGCATAATGAACTGCCGATAGCCGTCAACATGCCCAAGCTTAGCTCACCGAAACCTGGGCGTAAGACCACAAGGGCCCCGATAAATCCCGCAGAAATTGCCAGGACACGGCGCATTCCGATGGTTTCACCATGTATGAATAGGGCGAGTAAAGTGGCAAATATCGGAGCGGTGAAAAACAGAACCGTTGCTGTAGCCAGTGGAATTGTGGCTATGGTGTAAAATCCAAAATGGGTCGCAACTGCCACCAGTGTGCCGCGTATAAGATGTTGATATGGCTTGGTAAATGATAGTTTTTTACGTAAAGGGGATGCAAGTATAACGACTGTGCTAACCATAATAATTGCAATGATAGATCGGAATAAAACCACCTGTGTACTATCCATTTCCAGTGAAACGATGCGCACCGCAATGGTCATAACGCTGGCCATAACAACTGAAACTAGCATCCATAGAATACCGCGTAGATTATCGCGTTCTTCAATGGGCTGAACAGTGTCTTTGATGCTGTCTAACGGGGTATCGTATGGGGTGGGCATTATATAGATCTCTGTTTATCCAAAGTGGTAGAGACACGGTTTAATATTGGCAACGGTATAGGTAAAAATTGGTACAATAAAATATTTTCATTTTCGTGATTTGCTTTGTTTACAAATCAGTTTGAAAAAGCGATTGTGCGCCGAAGTCAGGCATGCCCGCGTGATGGAATGGTAGACATAAGAGACTTAAAATCTCTGGGCCTTAGGCCGTGCCGGTTCGAGTCCGGCCGCGGGTACCACATTACAGTTTTTCCAAATCTAATGACATCCAATAATTCCTTTGTTATAAGGGGTTTTAGGCGTTTTATGTCCAATGCAATCCAACCCCGTGTGGGGGTATCCTGATAGTTTAAGGGTAGTATTGGGGGTATGATGCAAAACAGGATAAGGCGATACCCCCAATGCCGTTAACGGATTTAAAGGTTAAGAATCTCAAACCAAAGGGTAAACCTTACAAAGTTTCGGATTTCGATGGCTTATATGTTTTGGTGAATCCGAACGGTTCTAGGCTCTGGCGTGTTAAGTACAGACTTCACGGTAAAGAAGGGCTTTTATCATTAGGGGCATATCCTGCAATTTCTTTGCTGCAAGCACGGCAAATGCGTGACGAGGCGCGGGCGCAAGTCGCGGCTGGAATTGATCCAAGTGAAGTGAAACGAGAAAAAGCCGCACTGGTAAAGCAAAAACATGCGAACACGTTCGAGAATGTCGCAGAAAATTATCTAAACAAAATTACGATTGAAGGCCGCGCCGATGCGACATTGAAAAAAATGGCGTCATTTATGGCGATGGCAAATGCGGATTTTGGCCAGAAACCAATTGCTGAACTTTCATCGGCAACGATTTTAAAGACCCTGAAGAAAATGGAATCCAAAGGCCATTATGAAACTGCCAAACGGTTGCGTTCAACAGTAGGGGCGGTTTTTCGCTTTGCAATTGCCAACGAGCTTGCAGATAATGATCCTACTTATCATTACGTGATGGCCTGATCCGCCATAAGGTCAAATCATGGGCAGTTATAACAGATAAGACTGCGTTGAATGGCTTAATGCGACCAAATACCTTAATAAAAGGCATTTGGTTGATGATGCTCACTTACGCTTCAATCTTAATCTCACCTCTCATATTCGGGTGGAATTCACAGAAATAATTACCCGACATCTCTGCAGTTATTTTCACTGACTGACTTTCACCTTTTTCCAACCCTTCAGTATCCCAGTCGCCCGCAACCGCGGTGGCGGTATGCGGTGCAAGATCCTGATTGATCCATGTAATTGTGTCACCAACACGTACAGTGATCCGATCAGGTTGAAAACGGAACGCCTTGATCACCACAGTATGTTTAACCGGGGTGAGCGTGGTGGCATTTGCGAGGTTAAATCCCGTGGCAGCATATGCTGCCACGGAACCTGCCAGAACGGCTCGTCTGTTGATCTTGTGCATTAGT
>JQIA01000042.1_pt1 | contig 50274 bp, 34 predicted proteins | sample 811431 | NCBI WGS metagenome assembly JQIA01 (sample SAMN02998118, study PRJNA258478) | marine sediment metagenome | biome: marine; feature: seafloor; material: sediment; isolation source: oil-polluted sediment collected from 3 locations (0.5 km, 0.7 km and 0.9 km)... | place: USA: Gulf of Mexico ...
GAATATTAATTGTTAAAGTTCTAAAATAGCTTCTATGAAACTGCTCTTCTAAAGGCAAAACTCTTTCTTTTTCTTGATATAATTGTATTTGCTGCCCAATTAAATCTCCCAACTTAAATAAATACTTTCTTCCTGCCTTTTCTACAAAAGCTTCCGTAGTAAAATCTACAATAAATTGTAATGGTTTTACACCAAATAAATCAGAATCACCATTTACTATTTCTCTACTTGTTATCTCTAACTCGTCTGTTATATTTTCTATAAAGCCATCTACTAATTCCTCTCTTTTTTCTCCTTGAATTAAGTGCATAAAAGGCTGAATATTCATTGCGTAATACCCGCTGAAGGCTCTATCAAAATTAATCATATTCTCCGTTAAGTTTTCTTTATTAAAGTCGATCGTTACTTTCATAATATCAACAGTTTCCTCAACTTTTACAGGTTCAATATATTTAATTTTTCCAACTGCAGATTTATAATCTCCAATAACAACTTCTTTTATAAATAACCCATAATTATCCATCATATAAGGCATTGGAAACCCAAATCTTGTTCCTGATGCATTTGGTGATAAGTACTTTTTAGATTTTGGAAAATACAGTAAAAAGTCGGTTAAAAAGTTAGTCGCTTCGAATTCTGTATCGAACTTCATTTGTTTTCTATCTGTTGTTAAAACAAGTTCATGCTTTATATTTAAAGTTCTTAAAACAGCGATATATAGTTTGATAACACCTGTTTCATTCGCTACTTTCTCTGTTAGAATTTTATCTAAATCCTCCAATTCATCACTATAAACATCTTGCGAATACACATTTGTTTTAATGTGAAAATCTAATTTTCTAACAATCGTTTCATCGTCTGCATTTTCTGACAATTCTAATTCTTTAATAAAATCTTTAAGTAAACCTGTTGTCTTTTTTGAATATTCTGTGTAATATCTACTGTATAAATTTTGTGAAACATTATTATAAGAAACCATGTCTGCACCATTTCCTGCTGTATTTTTATCCATTTTATAAACAATAAAAGCTCTTGAAGCATTATAAGCTGCTTGGTATTCGCTTTCTAATTTATTAACTTTAGCTACGTGTAATTTATAGTGTAGTTTTTCTGTACTTAACGTATCTTTTTCTACTTCTGATAAATCATTAAAACTCTTAAATTTAAATAGTAAATTATTTGGCGAAAACAAATCGAATTGAACCGTCTCTTTATTGTAAGAATCTTGAATATATACTTTTTTACCGGTATAACTTGGTGGTCTTTTTACAACATACAAATACTCTATAAAACTACCCTTTGTAATTCCTTCTAAAGCATAATATTTATAAGTTCTACCCGTTTCTTCATCTTCTGAAGTCAGTATTTTAGATTGATCTAAATTGATTAATTTACCTTCTGGAGTTATTACTCTTGCTTTGTTTACTTGCAATTCTGCTCTCGATGAAAAAGGCAAATATATTTTGTTATATTCTTCAATCGCATCATCAGAATTTAGCCACAAAACTTTGTGTTCTAAAAAATATTCTACTAAATCTTTTTTCTTAAAATAAAACTCTGTAACCGTTTTTTCTTTTACAGCAATCATATCTTCTGTACTCCCTTTTTCTATTGTATAACTTGGTGTTTCTTCCCAATCATAACTTTCAAAATAAGGATTTTCTTGTGCCACTGTAATTTGAAAGGCAAATAATACTGCAACTAATAAGCTAAATTTAATTTTCATAATTCTCTTTTATTCTTTTTTTAAAACTACAATTTCTTTGTAATTTCTTTCAATCTTTTTAATCAGTTTGTTTACTTCTTTTTGTTGTTCTAAACTTAAAATTAAGAAATTTAATTCAATAGCTTGATTATAAATTACTTTATTCTCTTCTACTGCATAAGTGATTTCACAAGTTAAAAAATCGTTAGAAACTTTTACAGCTTCTGGTAAATAATCAATTGTATAACCAGTTGGAATTTCTAATTCTGTCGTGTATTTAAAATATCTTTTATAATCGTATTCTATTGCGTTTTCACGTTTTTTATCCATTTTATAGTAGGATACATCTTTATTTAGGTTTAGATTGATGTAAATTTCATCACCCAATTTTTTAGAATAATTTTTAATTTCGAAATCATAATCAACTATAAAATCACTGTCATAATGATATCTATTAGCCTCTTTAAAGCTACTGACTAAAAAGGTATTATTCCCTTTTTCAAACATTCTATTATAGAATTGTTTCAATTTTGTTTGGGTATTTTCGTTTTCTAAATCATTAAAAACATCAATTTTGGGATACCCAGAAAAACTTGTTTTTGAAGTTCCAATAACACTTCCGTTTTCAATTTTTATGTTTGTAACATCAATAATTGCATTATCTTTAGCAGCAACAACAGGTACTTTTTTAATTTTAAAATCCTCTCCATAAGAAACCAATGCTTCTTTTCCTTGGATAAATGAAGTCGGAATTCCGAATTTAATATACCTTCCTGTAGCGTCTAAATAATATGTTCTTCCATTGTTTTCATACGAAAGAATCATGTGATTATCTACAATTGGCGTTGGTACTTCTTCATACGTATAAGGAATACTTCTTGTACCAATCCAGGTTAAATTTCCTTTTACACCCGCAATTTCTAACATTCTATAAAGTATACTCGAATTGTCTTTACAATCTCCATACTTTTTTCTAAAAACTTCATTAGATTCTCTAGGTATAAAACCTCCCAAAGCATATTCGAAAGCAATGTATTTTATATTTTTCTGTGCCCAGTAATAAATTGCTTTTACTTTTTCTAGTTCGCTCTTTTTATCCGCAGTAATTTTAGCGACTAAATCTATCAATTCTTGGTTTGGTGCTTCTACATTTACATCTTCCACTAAAGAATAATACCAACCATACAGGTCTGAAACTTCACCCAGCACCTTTGTCGTTTCTTTTTTAATTTTATACGAAGTTATAATAGGAACAATGTGAGGCAAAATGGTTTTATAACTAGGTGTATTTGCTTCAGGTTCATAAGCTTCTTGATCATTTAACTCCCAAGTATAAATTGTTTTTTTTCTCTTTTTTTCTTTTGTAAATTTGATTTTATCATCAGAAATATTAAAACTTCTGAATTCTAAAGTCACTCCTTTATCAGCAATAATGGTTACTTTATTTCTTTTAATAGGATAATAATCTCCAAAATAAAAAGGCGATAAAAAACGAGGATTTTTAATTTTTTGAGAATATTTTAATTTTGATTTTGACCCCTTTTTTAAATTAGGATATACAAAATTCAATAATTTTGTATCATCATAAAAAGAAGAATTTAACTCATCTTTTTCTGTAAATTTTTCAACTTCCTTTTCTACATATTTATTATTCTCAAAAGAAAATGAAGAAGCTTCAATTTCGTTCAACTCAAAAAACGCTGAGAAATTTAATGTTTCCTTTGAATTATACGTTGCCGATTCGTATAAATACAAATCTTCTTCTATAAATTCTTGATTGATTTCTAAACCTTCCTTTGTAGTTTCTATTGTGATAATCGTTTCTTGCTGTAAACGAATTCTTGCTTCTTCTGGATATAGTTTACTATACTTTAAAAAATCAGCAGAATACTGAGCGTTTAAACTTGTAACTACGAATAAAAAAACTGCAATTAAACTCGAATTATAAATTTTCAACCTTGTATACTTTTCCATTAAAATATTCCTTTTTCGTTTTTAATTTCCCTGATTCATCATAAAAAAATGACACGCCATGTTCTTCATCGTTCGCAAACATCAATTCCTCTTTCTTATTTCCGTTTTCGAAATATATAATTTGTTTCCCTTGCTTTTCTCCATAGTAATATGCGGTTTCTTCTTTAAGTTTACCATTTAAAAAATATTCTTTTATTACTCCATGATATTTCCCGTTTACGTAAGAAAATTCACTTTCTACATTCCCATTATAAGAATAAGATTTAAAATTATTGGTAATCTTTCCAAACTTATACTCCGTAATTATTGACGGTTTTCCATTCTCGAAAAATGCTACAACTTTACCACTTTCTCTATTTAATGGTATCATAGCAATTTCTGTTCCATTCTTATCTAAATAACTATAACCAATAATTTCTCCATGATTGTAAAATCTAATTAATTGTACTTTCCCTAAAGCATCGTATACAAATTTCTTACCATGCCTCTTCCCTTCATAATAATTCGTTTCAGATGCCTTAATACCCGTTGTATAAAACACCGTTCCTATGCCAGTTTCTATACCATTTTCATACCTATAATCTCCTTCTACTAACCCGTTTTCATTATAGTTAATTACATTTCCGTGTACTTTTCCATTTAAATAAGTGGCTTTACTTTCTATATTTCCATTTTCATAATACCAGCTCCAAAGTCCTATTTTTGCTTCATTATGATAGCTTCCAATAACTTTTTTATTTCCATTAAAATAAAAAGATTCATAGCTACCATGCTTTACTTCATTTACAAAAGAAGTTTTGGTGTTTGGTTTTCCGTTATAATGATTATGTACTAATACATATTCGTTTTCTGCAGAAGTATATGTTAACTTTTCAAACAACATTTCTTCCTTACCATAGATGTTTTCAGAAACCAAATCATCAAACTTATAAAACATAGAAGATATTAGTTTACCATCTACACCAAAAGATTCTTGCGTTCCATTAAGCATCCCATTATGGTAAAAATTAATGGCATTAAGTGTTCCGTCTAAATTATAATATCTCCACTCACCGTGCTGATTACCTTCTTTGTACCAACCCTGAATACTCATTTTCCCGTTTATGTGGTTCCCTACATAATAACCATCAACTACATCATCTTTATAAGTGGTTATATTATCAATTTCACCATTTTTAAAGTAGGTAAAATATTCTCCTATTACTTTACCATCTTTATGGTTTCCTTTGTTGGTTAAAACTCCATTGTTAGTATAGAACTTCCATTCGCCCATTTTGCCTCCAGAAACATCATACAAACCCTCTGCTGTTCGATTTCCTTTAGGAGAAAAGCCCTCGTAATAAAACTCACCACCTTTCTTTTTTCCTTTCTTTAAAACCGTAGCATCTTTATTGTAAAAAGTAAAGGCAATTAATTCTCCTTTTCTATAAACAAATTCATAGAACAATTTACCATCTGTATCATAGAATTTATACAAATCATCTAGCTCTCCTTTTTTATACGTATACTCGCTCTGTAAAGTTCTATCTGAATAGAACAATTTCCAAAGACCATCGTAATAACCTTCTAAACATTGTCCTACTTCTTTTACATTCCCATTAAAATAGTTTGATTTATAACTTCCACTTAAATCACCATTTAGATAATTAATTTCTGATGAGATTTTTTTATTAGAATAATATGCAATCTCTAGTCCGTTCTTATTTCCATTCACAAAAGAAGATCTATCAAACAAATCTCCATTTGCATAATACTCTAAAACTTCACCATCTAGTTGTCCGTTTTTATAAGGAATCTTGTATTCTATAAGTTTTTCTCCAACTTTAAAATATTCTTTATAAACGCTATCTAAACTACCCAATTTAAAATATTTTCTTTGAATCAAAGCCCCTTTATTACTAAAAGACTCATATTTTCCATTTAAAGAATCATTTTTATAAATAGCATTTACATATTTTTTTCCATTACTATGAAACATAAAGTTTTCCCCTTGTAAAAGCCCTTCTTTATAAAAAGCAGTCTCTTTTACTTTATGTAATGTATTGTACCAAATCCATTTACCTATTCTTTTACCTGATAAATCAAAATTTCCTTCTGCAGTTAATCTACCAGATGCGTTATAAAATTGCCAAGGACCGACCGTTTTTTTATCTTCAATTTGACCTATAGCATCCACATAAGAATCGTTATACTGATAAGTTACTTCTTGTTGTTTTCCATTAAAAAGAATATTGTTTTTAGATACTTTATTAGCCCATTCTTTTTTTAAATCCTCTAAAAAAGTAACGATTTTTTTAGTGTTCTTTTCAATGATTTTTTTAAATTCTTCGTTCTCTATTGAATATGTTAACGTGTAAATAAAATCATCAAATTTATTGTTTTCTGCAATCCATTTATAAAAAGGAATGTATGTTTTATCCCAAAAACCTCCATTTCCTTCAAAACTTTTTAACTGAGCAATCATTGCATGATTTTGTCTTGCCAAGGCTATGTTAATCGGATTCCCAATTTTATAGTTTTTATTCATGGCCAATTTACTGGTCAAAACTAAATCTATGTCTTCAAAAGAATCATCTTCATCATCTAATTTTATATTTCTATCTCTTTTATTAGAATTTTTAGATTGAACAGCATTATTTAGTGATTTTAAAGTTTCAAAAGCACCATTTGCATCAGGTTCTAAAAGTAAATACATATTAAAACACATTAACGCTTGGGTTAAACGTTCTTGTTTATAATAAATATTACCAATTTGTAAATGTGGTTTTGTATACGTAGGGTTTAAAGTAATTGCAATTTTATAAGCATTTACAGCTTCGTTTAGCTTTCCTTGTCTTTCTAAAACGGCTCCTTTATTAGACCATAATAAGTAGTTCTTCGGATATAATTGAATCCCCTTATTATAGTTTTTTAAAGCTTCAGTATCTCTTTTTAGATTGGTAAAAGCCACACCCTTATTAATATAAAAATTAGCTTTAGAAAGCTCATGAGAGTCATTAATCCCTTCATTTGCAACACTTAAAGCCTCTTCGTATTTCCCTAATTGTAGAAGGTGATAGGATTTTGATATAAGTACTGAGTAATAAGCAGAATCATTTTTACTTATTTTATTAATGAGAGTTAGTTTTTTTTCACTTCCTTCTTCATCAGTTACTTTTTGAATAATTTCATGGTAATCTATGAATGGAATCTTCTCTTGAGAGTGACAAAAGTTAGTCACAAATAATATAGCAATTAGTATTTTTTTCATAGAACCAAAATACTAAAAAGAGAAAACAAAAACTCGAATTTATAAGCTTTTATTCTCTCTTTTATATATGTGTACTTTTATGAGTCCATTCTACCAACTGCGCAACTAACAAAAGACTTTGCTTTGTGTAAAACTGTATTTTTATCTCCAACTTCTGGATATCCTAATTTGGATAATTTTTCTTTTACGCCCTCTAAATTTCCCTTACCTGAAGTTATAGATACTATTGAGTTCTCAACATCAACAGTTACTTCTTCTACGGCATCTAAACTTAATAATCCTTTTTTAATAGTTGCTGCACAACCACCACATTTTAAATTTTCTATTTGAATCTCTGTTGTCATAATTTTTTAATTTTCTTGTTTCCATTTGTTATATCCGCCTGAAACATTGTAGACTTCATACCCTTTATCTTGTAATATTTTTGCTGATTTACCACTTCTATTTCCACTTCTACAATACAAATAAACAGGTTTACTCTTGTCTAGTTGTTTTGTTGCTAATGTGTAAAAATCATCATCAAAATAATTGATAAACTTAGCTGTTTCTATAAATCCTTGTTTTATTTCTTTGGATGTTCTAACATCTATTAACTGAATATTTCCTTTATCCAACAAAACTTTTAATTCTATTGTTGAGATTGATTTTACTTCATCTTGAGAATTACAATTGACGAAAAACAAACTCATCAAAAAAAGACATAAAATATTTTTCATTTTTTTCTATTTTAAAGTTGATGGGCAAACTGCGTAAACCCTTTCTATTGTTGTATTTCTAATAGCAGCATAACCTCCGGCAACATCAATTACATTATGAAATCCTCGTGCTTTTAAAATTGATGATGCAATTACAGAACGATATCCTCCTCCACAATACACATAAAAATCATCATTTTCTGGAAACTCTGAAATATGATTGTTTAAAAAGTCTAGAGGCGTGTTTTCAGCAACTTTAATATGTTCACTTGCAAACTCACCTGGTTTTCTAGCATCAAAAACAATGGCATTCTCTTTAATTTTTTGCTCTAAAACAGTTACAGAAACCGATTTTAAAGTATCAAATTCTTTATCAGAATTTTGCCAAGAAGCAAAACTTCTGTCTAAATAGCCTAACACATTATCAAAACCAACTCTAGACAATCGTGTAATTGTATCTTCTTCTTTTCCAATCGGAGTTACTAATAAAATAGGTTGCTCAATATCTTTTATTAATGCACCAACCCAAGGTGCGAATCCACCATCAATTCCAATAAAAATAGATTGAGGAATAAACCCTTTTACAAACTCCGTTTGATGTCTAACATCTAAAATTATGGCATCAGTTTCATTTGCTATCAATTCAAAATCTTTTACAGATAAAGGTTTTGCAGATACTTTTATAATATCAACGATATCTTTATACCCCTCTTTATTCAACTTTACATTTAAAGGAAAATATGCAGGAGGTGGCAATAAACCATCCGTAACTTCTTTAACAAACTCTTCTTTGGTCATGTCTGCTCTTAAAGCATAGTTGGTTTCTTTTTGATGACCAATTGTACCAACAGTTTCCTTGCTTAGGTTTTTACCACAAGCAGAACCTGCTCCATGTGCAGGATATACAATAACTTCATCCGCCAAAGGCATTACTTTATTCCGTAAACTATCAAACAAAAAACCAGCTAAATCTTTTTCTGTAATATCTCCTTTTTGTGCTAAATCGGGTCTACCAACATCCCCTAAAAACAAAGTGTCTCCACTAAAAAGCGCATGATCTTTCCCGTCTTTATCTTTCAATAAAAAACATGAACTTTCCATTGTATGTCCAGGCGTATGTAATACTGTAATTGTAATATCACCTACTTTAAAAACCTGATTATCTTCTGCAATAACTGACTCAAATGTTGTTTTTGCTGAAGGACCAAAAACAATATCAGCTCCTGTTTTCTCCGCTAAAGTTACATGACCACTTACAAAATCTGCATGAAAATGCGATTCAAAAATATATTTGATTTTTGCATTATTATTGGTCGCTTTATCAACATAATCTTGCACTTCTCTTAATGGATCTATAATTGCAACTTCACCATTACTTTCTATATAATAAGCTCCTTGTGCTAAACAACCGGTGTAAATTTGTTCTATAATCATATTTCTTAATCCTCTGTTTTCCAACCTTTAAAATTACATTTAAATTGATTTCTATTAAATGATAATTATCAGTTACATTCCTAATTATTTGTATGCCTGATGTATGTATTTCGCATACTTTTCTTGTTGCTTTCTATCTCCTGTTTTATAAAACTTAACCGCCTGATTAGACTTCATAAAAAAGTGATTAAGACCAATAATATCTAAAATACCACTTCTAAAAAAATCATCCCTTACTGGACCTTTAACTCCAGCAAAATAAAAATCTACGTCTTTTTTCTGGTAGTATTTAATACGTTCTTTCAACATTTCTACTCCTGTACTATCCACTCTATTAATACTCTCTGCATCTAAAACTATTAATTTTAATGCCTTTCCTTTTTTTGCTGCCATTTCATCTAAATTATCTCTAAAATAGCTAGAATTTGCATAAAAAATTTGGGCATCGAATCTAAATACTAAAATATCATCTTCTATTTCTACTTCTTCAAAACGGTTTTTATTTCTGTAAAAATTAGAGTTTGGTACTTTCCCTAATTCTGTTACATAAGGTCTAGATGTTCTAAATAATAAAACAACCAATGATAAACCAACCCCTACTATAATTCCATATTCAATTCCTAATAATAAGGTTGCAATGAATGTAGATAGCATCAACCAAAAATCTAAAACATTGGCTCTCCATAAGAAGGCTGCTTCTTTAAAATTCACCAATCCAAATACCGCAACAATAATTATTGCAGCCAAAACTGTTTTTGGTAAATGATAAAATAATGGTGTTAAAAACAAAAGTGTAATTACAACCATAACAACAGATATTAAAGCTGCCATACCTGTTTTCGCACCACTTTCTTGATTAATTGCTGATCTAGAAAAACTTGAGGTTGTAGGATATGCTTTAAACAAAGAGCCAACCATATTGCTTATTCCTAAAGCAATTAATTCTTGGTTAGGTCGTATTCTATATTCATCTTGTTTTGATTCTAATGATTTACCTATAGAAATGGTTTCTAAATAACCAACCATTACCAATGTAAATGCGATGGGTAATAATTCTCTAATTAGTTCAAAATCAAATTCTGGAATTCCGAAAACAGGTAATCCTGAAGGAATTTCTTTTACAATAGAAACATCACTAAAATTTCTCCCAAAATACTTCATGATTACAATTCCTAGAATCACAACAAATAAAGCATTTGGTAGTTTTTTATTAATTTTTCTAAAAATGATGATGATGATTACTGAAATTAAACCAATGATCGTTGTGTGGTAATTAAAACTTGATATTTGTAGCCAAATATCTTCTAAAATATACTGAATTTGATCACTTTGGATAAAATCTACACCCAATAAATTTCTAAATTGATTGAATCCTATGATAAGTGCAACTGCGGATGTAAACCCTGTTATTACAGGTTTTGATAAAAAATTAACAATAAAACCTAAACTAAATACTCCCAATAAAAACTGAATGGCACCAACCATTAATGCTAACAGAATAGCAATAGAAATATAACTTTCGGAACCCGCCAAAGCCAATGTAGAAACACCTGTTGCTACTATTAAAGAATCCATTGCAACAGGGCCAATAGCAACTTGCCTAGAAGACCCAAAAATGGCATACATAACCTGTGGAACTAAGGCACAATACAAGCCATAAATAGGTGGCAAACCTGCAATTAATGCATATGCAATACCTTGAGGAATTAAAATAATACCAACAGTGATACCAGCAATTAAATCTCCTTTAAAAAGGGATTTATTGTAATTTGGTAACCATTCTAAAATTGGTATAATCTTTTTTATATTCATCTTTTAGGTCTTTGACAATTTATATTTGCCAACAAATCAACTTTCTAAAATAACTCTCCTTGTTCCCTACCTTTTGTTCTTCCTAAATGTTTATATGCTAATTCTGTAACTTCTCTTCCTCTTGGGGTTCTCATAATAAACCCTTGTTGAATTAAAAAAGGCTCGTACACTTCTTCAATCGTTTCTGTATTCTCAGAAACTGCCGTCGCTATTGTACTAATCCCAACGGGGCCTCCTTTAAATTTATCAATAATAGTTTCAAGAATTTTGTTATCCATTTCATCCAAACCATGCGCATCTACATTTAATGCTTTTAAAGCATATTTTGCAATTTGTATGGTAATTGTTCCGTCTCCTTTTATCTGTGCAAAATCTCTTACTCTTCGCAGCAATGCATTTGCTATTCTAGGAGTCCCTCTACTTCTTCCTGCAATTTCAATTGCAGATTCCATAGAAATAGGAACTCCTAATATTTGTGAACTTCTTTGTATGATCGTAGTTAGTAGTTCTGTTGAGTAATAATGTAATCTTGTACTTATACCAAAACGAGCTCTCATTGGTGCTGTTAACAATCCTGAACGAGTTGTAGCCCCTATTAAAGTAAAAGGTTCTAAATTGATTTGAACGGTTCTGGCATTTGGACCAGACTCAATCATAATATCAATTTTATAATCTTCCATTGCAGAATATAAATATTCTTCTACAATAGGACTTAATCTATGTATTTCATCAATAAACAAAACATCACGTTCATCAAGATTTGTTAATAAACCTGCTAAATCACCTGGTTTGTCAAGCACAGGACCAGAAGTAACTTTGATACCAACTTGTAATTCATTTGCTAAAATATGAGCCAATGTTGTTTTCCCTAAACCTGGAGGGCCATGAAACAGCGTATGATCTAATGCTTCATCCCTTTGATTGGCTGCTTCTACAAATATTTTAAGATTTTCTAAAGCTTGATCCTGTCCTGTAAAATCATCAAATGTAAGGGGACGTAATTTTTTTTCAACATCCAAATCTTCATTCGATAGATTTTCATTCTCAGGATTTAAATTTTCATTCATAACTACAAAGATAATTGAATTTAAAACACATTAGTGTACCTTTTGTTACTCAAAGAGTTTTGTTTTTACTTATAAATACCTGCTTCTATAAATGCTTTTTTTGAAGCTTCCGTAACATCTCCTTCAAAAAGTTTTTCATAACGTGCATCCAATACATATCCTTTGCACACTACTTTTGTTGCAGCATGATCATCAAAATGATCAAAAAATAAAATAGTAACAGGTTTATCAATATTTAAATATCTTGATGTGATGGCAGCTTCTTCAACAATTTTTCTAATAAAAGAAACATCTACATCTATAGGTAACCAGAGATTTACAACAACCATACAATCTAAAGCTCCTGAATTTGCATTTGAAATGCTATCAGAAATAATGGCAGAATTCGGAATTGTAACCGTATTGTCATCCAAAGTACTTACAATCGTATTTCGTAAACCAATATTTACAACTTCTCCATAATTACCTTTAATATTAATCCTATCTCCAATTTGAAAAGGTCTATCTAGTATGATTAATAATCCACCAAAAATATTTTTAACAATGTCTTGGAGGGCGAAACCCAATGCTAATGCTGAAGACCCCATTAATGCATAAATAGCCTCCGCAGATGGATTAAAAAGTGTTATAATTAATGTATAAATAGCGAGCATCCAAACTAAAATCTTTAAAACTGGCTGTGTTCTAAGAATTTTTAATCGATGTCTATTGAAATTTTTAACTAAATTTTTAAAGAACCAATCTAATAATTTCATCAATCCCCAAGTAAGAATTATTACAATTACGATCGTAAGAATCTTAGTAATAGAGATAGCATCTTTAGCAGTAGAAATTGTATTTTCTACATTATTTTTAACTTCATTTACAGTTTCCTTTTGTGCAAAATTAGATATCGCATTTAAGAAAAATAATATACTCAAAACTTTCTTCATGTTATCTAAAATTTCTGTTTAACCTTTCTCTTAATAAATCTTTTAATATGTCTAAGAACATTAAGTTAACTCTATATTCTAATCTTCCATTTATTGTTGATGTAGGTCTAATCAATTGTTTTTCTAACAACTTTACAATACTTAATTTACTTTGTCTATCAGAATTTCTTAAAACAATATTCAATTCTTTTGTTGACAAAGATCTATGTTGAAAAATAGCTTCTAAAATGAACAAATCATTTAAGGATAAGTCATCAAAAACTTTAATTTCTATGGGTTTGATAAAAACAGTTTTTTCTTTCACATTATAGGCAGAATTTCTAGCATATAATATTGCTTTAGAAATATTTCCTTTAGAAAAACTAAATAATTTTTTAAAATATATTTTTTCTAACGATAATTGTCTCTCCTCCTTAGATTGCTTTTTTAATTGTTTTTCAATCTTTTTAGAAATATTTATTGGTTTTAAGAAAACCAATTCATAGCCACTATTTCTATTTAGTATTTCTTCTTTTAATTTATCATTAGAAATAGGATTCAAATGAATAATAGAAGGAAAATGTGTTGAGAAGTATTTTACTCTATTTAAATAATAGAATGAATATTTGTTGATTGAAATAATCCAATAAGTTTTAGATTTAGTCGCATGTAGAAATAACAAAAAATCTTCTAATAAATCAAAACCTCTAATTCTTCTGATGAAAAGCCTCTCTATATTCTCTAAAATAATTACATGGTTATCATCCGATAAATTAACCTTTTTCTCTAATTCTTTTAAAGATTTAAATTCATCATCAATTTGAAAAACAGTAGATAATAAACCAATTAACTTTTTATAAGAATCAATAGCTTGGTTTGTTTCTAAAATTCTCGCTTTCGGATATATGTGCGTACTCGCATTTAATAAAGAAGTTCCCCCTTCACCAGGATCATTCACAACTAAAAGTGGAGATTTTACAATTTTCCAATTCTCATAAGCTAATTGCAAACTCTTTAACTCACCATCTCTATTTTTTAAGAAATCTTTATTCTGAAGAGCATATAATGTGAAACGTTCTAAATACTCTTCTGGTAGTAAAATCTTTTCTTCCGCTTCTTCTATAACGGAAACTTCCTTTTTTTGTTCTATATCAAAAAGTTTATAAAGAAAGCTGATACTTTTTTGAAATTTTTCTAATACAGCCATTTTCTAAAATTTATTAGTAATAGCTAAGATAGCAAATCAAAGTGAAAGTTTATAAAAACAAAAAACCCTTTCCAAAAATGGAAAGGGTTTTTAATAAAATTTATTATTAGCTATGAAGGTTCTTCACCATCTAGTAAAGGTGTCGTTTGTAATACAAAATCTTGACCATGTAAATAATCACTATCATCATCATCTGCATCTACTCTCTTACTATAATCATAAGCCCATCTGTGAACTTCTGGTATTTTTCCTGGCCAGTTTCCGTGAATATGTTCAACCGGAGTAGTCCATTCTAATGTGTTAGATTTCCAAGGATTCTGTGTTGCTTTCTCTCCTCTATAAATAGAGATAAAGAAATTAGCGATAAAGAATATTTGAGCAAAACCACCTACTAAAGCAAATAATGTAATCACAATATTAATATCTGATAAATCATCAAACATTGGAAATGCTGTATTAGAATAATATCTTCTTGGTAAACCAGCTAATCCGATAAAATGCATCGGCCAGAATACACCATAAGCACAAATTATACTTAACCAAAAATGCCAATAACCTAATGTCTTGTTCATCATTCTACCATACATTTTTGGAAACCAGTGATACACACCAGCAAACATACCAAAGATAGCAGAAACACCCATTACTAAGTGGAAGTGAGCAACTACAAAATACGTATCATGAATATTAATATCTAAAGCAGAGTCACCTAAAACTAATCCTGTTAAACCACCTGTTACAAATGTTGAAACTAAACCAATAGAAAATAACATTGCAGGATTTAACTGGAGATTACCCTTCCATAAAGTAGTAATCCAATTAAAAGATTTAACTGCTGATGGAATTGCAATTAACAAAGTTGTAAAGGTAAATACAGATCCTAAAAATGGGTTCATTCCTGAAATAAACATATGATGCCCCCAAACTATTGTAGATAAAAATGCAATAGCAATAATAGACATAATCATTGCTCTATAACCGAAAATTGGTTTTCTAGAGTTTATTGATAATATTTCAGATACAATTCCCATTGCTGGTAATATTACAATGTATACTTCTGGGTGACCTAAGAACCAAAATAAGTGTTCAAATAAAACAGGTGACCCTCCTTGATAATGTAAAACTTCACCCGAAATAAAAATATCTGACAAATAAAATGAAGTACCAAAACTTCTATCAAAAATCAATAATAAAGCAGCAGATAATAATACTGGGAAAGATACTACACCAATAATTGCTGTAAGAAAGAAAGTCCAAATTGTTAATGGCAATCTTGTCATTGTCATTCCTTTTGTTCTTAAATTAAGGATTGTTACTATATAATTTAACGATCCAATTAAAGAAGATGCAATAAAAATTGCCATAGAAACCAACCACAAAGTCATACCTGCTCCAGAACCTGGAATTGCTTGTGGTAATGCACTTAAAGGAGGATAAATAGTCCAACCTGCTGATGCTGGTCCTGCTTCAACAAATAATGATATTACCATGATTATACTTGATAAAAAGAACAACCAATAAGAAACCATATTTAAGAAACCTGAAGCCATATCTCTAGCTCCAATTTGCAATGGAATTAATAAGTTTGAGAATGTACCACTTAAACCTGCTGTTAGTACAAAGAATACCATTATAGTACCATGTATTGTAACTAAAGCTAAGTACATATCAGGATCCATTACTCCATCTGTTTGATGGTCTCCTAAAAAAGCCTCAATAATTGAAAACGATTTTTCTGGCCATGCAATTTGCATACGGAATAACATAGACATAAATACACCAATAATCCCCATAAACATTCCTGTTACAAGGAACTGCTTAGAAATCATTTTATGATCTTGGCTAAATATATATTTTGTTACAAATGTTTCTTTATGATGATGTTCTGACATAATGTATTTATTTGTAGTATCTTTTAAATTAATTATTTTATAACTGATGCTAAAGTTGGTTTTTCTGCAAGCCAATTGTCGTAATCTTCTTGTTCTACAACCGTAATTTTCATTTGCATGTTGTAATGAGAGGCTCCACAAATTTTATTACATAATAATAAGTAATCAAATACATAAAGTTCTTCTTCACCCTTAGCTTTTCTAATTTTATTGATTCCTGCAGTTTTAGCAATAACTTCAGGCTGTTGTCTCATTTCTTCAGTAGTATACTTTGGAGTAAATCCAAATTCAGTAACCATACCAGGAACACAATTCATTTGAGCTCTAAAGTGAGGCATGTAAGCTGAGTGTAAAACATCTTGAGAACGGAACTTGAAATGAATTTTTCTACCTTTAGGTAAATACAATTCAGTAACTTGTTTATCATCTAATGCATTTTTATCAGACATATCAACACCCATTGTGTTAATACCTTTAATATAGTTTACATTTCCTAAACCTAAAGTATTGTCTTCACCAGCATAACGAGCATCCCATCTAAATTGTTGAGAATACACTTCTATAACAACAGGATCTTCTGCATCAGATAAATCCATTATGTTATTCCATTGCCATAAACCGTATCCGATTAAAACAACCAAAACTACAGCTGGAACAATTGTCCAAATAGCTTCAAGTTTATGACTATCAGCATAAAATTTTGCTTTTCTATCTTTACTTCCTTTGTATTTAAAGGTAAAATAAAAGATAAAAAATTGCATTGCAAATTGTACAACACCAATTAACCAAAACGTAATATCAAATAAGTTATCATCATGTTCTCCTTCAATAGAAGCAGATTCTGGTAACATAATTACATTCATTGCAATTAAGCAGTAAATCATTATTGCATATAAAAAAGCTAAAAACAAAAGTGAGTTTCTACCTTGTTTAACATTGTCTTCGTCAGTGGCAATAACACTCCTAAAATTCATTATTCTAGTAATTTGCCAAAAACTTACACCAATTGCAACAGCTATAAAAATATAAAATAGAGCAAGCATATATATCTTTCTTAATTAAGTTAATTCTTTATTTATTAATGATCTGCAGATCCTTCTCCTCTGTGTTCAATATTGTAATAATGAAAATGCTCACTTTCTTTTAAGAAAGGGTTTCCTTTTGGTACAGGATTAGCCTTTGCAAATGCACTAAAAGTAGCATAAATAAAGATTCCTAAGAAAAACAACAATGAGCTAAATTCAGGGATTCCGAAAGAACCTTGAGCACCAACAGTTGCAGGCATAACCATTACAAATATATCTATATAATGTCCTCCTAAAATAACAATACCTCCAATTAAAACAAACCAAGGAATGCTCTTAAAGTCACTATTTATTAATAATAATATTGGGAAAACGAAATTCATTACCAACATCGTTAAGAAAGGTAATTTGTAATCAGTAAATCTAGCTACAAAATAAGTTGTTTCTTCAGGAATATCTGCATACCAAATTAACATAAATTGAGCAAACCATAAGTATGTCCAAAATACTGAGAAACCAAACATAAATTTAGTTAAATCATGAATATGACTATCATTAACACCAGGTAAAGCACCTTTAGAACGTAGGTAAATAGTTACAAAAGCAATTACAGTTAAAGCACTTACCAATAAACTTGCTAATATATACCATCCGAATAATGTAGAAAACCAGTGAGGATCTAATCCCATAATCCAATCCCAAGACATCATAGACTCAGATATCATGAATAAGAAGATGAACCCAACAGAAACATTATAATTTAATTTAAATGTTTTGTATCCATCATTTGCAGTATCTTCTTTAATAGAGTTTCTACGGATAAACCATCTATATCCATTCCAAATTGATAAATAAACAACACTTCTAATTGTCCAACCTGGTAAATTCATCCACCAAGATTTACCATCGATAATTGCATCATAGTTTGAGCTTGAAGGATCAAAGATCCCTTCTGCCATCCAAGGAAACATATGGTTAATGTGAAAAACAGCTGCCAAAATAACAAATAACATAATAATAGAAGTAGGAACTAAGTTAGCAGTAATAGCTTCCATCACTCTAAATAAGACAACTGACCAAGCAGATTGTGCAACTCTTTGTGAAGCATAAAATGCTAAAACCAATAAAGTGATTCCTAAAAAGAAAAACAATGACACATATAATGCCGACCAAGGTTTATTCTGTAATTGATGATATACATGTTCAGCGTGAGCGTCATCATGGTTTTCAGCATGAGCAACTTCTGTAGCATGATTACCATCTACATCATGTGCATGAGCATCTTCCTTTACTTCATGATGAACATCCTTTTTGACATTTTCATGCGTAGTTTCATGACCACCATCATGTGATGTTTGATGCGACATAATTTCTTTAGCTTCTTCTAAAGAACTTGGAGCATTCATAAAACTTAAACCTATACCCAAAGCACCAATTATAATTAATGCAATTGAGAGTGTTTTTAATTTACCTGAGAATTGATACATATCTTTCGTATTCTTTCTTTATGTAATTATTTAGCTAAACCAGTACGTAGTTGTTCTACATAATGTACTATTTGCCAACGTTCGTTATACGTTAACTGAGATGCGTGAGAACCCATTAAATTTTTACCATGCATAATTACATGATAAATACTACCTGCGTTAATATCTCTATCTATATAGTTAGGAATTCCTTCAAATTTTTCTCTTTGAGATAAAACTCCATTACCATCTCCATTTTTACCATGACAAGTAGCACAATAAATATCGTACATCGCCTTACCATTTTCTAAATTTGCTTCTGTAGCTTCTAAAGGATTAACTCCTTCAGCTTTTGCTTTATCATACCCTTCTGCAGTATCTGCAATATCATAAGCAGGATGTCCTCCTCGTGGAATTGTACCTGCAACAGGTTTCAAATTTACCGGCCCATCATTAATTCCATCAACACCATTTGCATCATAAGGTACAGATACATACATATCTGGCATATATTGTACTTGTGGTGTACGTTTATCATTACAAGAAACAATACTTGTAAGAGTTACTAAAGCGATAATTAATTTTAAATTTTTCATTCTCTATTGATTAGTGCTTGTCTACTACATTAATTTCTACAGCTCCAGTTTTGGCTAATAATGATGTTAATTCATCAATATTATCATGAACAGGTATTTCCATTAAAAAATGGTCATCTGTAGTTCTTGGATCTGGATTCTCTGCTTCTTTAAATGGCCAAATTCTACTTCTCATATAAAAAGTAATTACCATTAGGTGAGCTGCGAAAAATACAGTTAATTCAAACATAATTGGTACAAATGCTGGCATGTTTTCAAACCAAGAAAAACTAGGTTTACCACCAATATCTTGCGGCCAATCTTCAATCATCATATAATTAGTCATCCAAATAGAAAAAGCCAATCCTGTAATTCCGTAGAAAAACGCAGTAATTGCTAATCTTGTTGGTGCTAATCCCATTGCTTTGTCTAGTCCATGAACTGGAAAAGGACAAAATACTTCTTCTATGTGATGACCATCTGCTTTTACAGCTTTCACTGCATCTAACACAACCTCGTCATCATTATAAAACGCGTGAATAACTTTTGATGATTCCATAATTATCCTTTATTTGATTTATCTGATATACCATCAACACTCAACACAGTAATAGCTGGTTTAGTTGGTATACCTTGTTCGCTTCTCTTCTTATAAAATTCTCCAGAAGATTTTAATATCGTTTTCACTTCCGCTTGCGCGATAACAGGGAATGTTCTTGCATATAATAAGAATAATACAAAGAAGAATCCTATAGTTCCAATAAAGATACCAACATCAACAAACGTTGGTTCAAAACGCCACCATGTAGATGGTAAATGACCTTTACTTAATACAATTGCTATGATATCAAAACGCTCAAACCACATACCAATATTAATGAATATTGAAATAATGAAAGACCATATAAAACTTCTTCTAATTTTCTTAAACCACAATATTTGAGGTGTTAAAATATTAAAGAATAATAAAGAATAGAATGCCCAAGCATAAGGTCCTGTTGCAGCACCTACTGATAAGTATGTATAATTCTCATAAGGTGATCCTGTATACCAAGCAATAAAAAATTCTGTTGCATACGCTACAGCTACAATACCACCGGTTAAAATGATTACAATATTCATATACTCAACGTGCATACGAGTAATATAATCTTCTAAATTAGTCACCTTTCTCATTATCCCTAATAACGTTTGTACCATTGCAAATCCAGAAAAGATTGCTCCAGCTACGAAATAAGGAGGGAAAATGGTTGAATGCCAACCTGGGTTAATTGATGTAGCAAAATCCATTGATACAATTGTATGTACAGAAAGTACTAATGGTGTAGCTAAACCTGCAAGTACCAAAGAAACTTCTTCGAAACGTTGCCAATCTTTTGCTCTACCTGACCAACCGAATGATAACAAAGCATATATTTTCTTTTGGAAAGGCTTCACAGCTCTATCTCTAATCATTGCAAAATCTGGTAATAAACCTGTCCACCAGAAAACTAATGATACAGATAAATAGGTAGATATTGCAAAAACATCCCATAATAATGGTGAGTTAAAGTTTACCCACAATGATCCAAATTGATTTGGCATTGGCAATACCCAATATCCATTCCATGGTCTACCCATGTGAATAATTGGAAACAATCCTGCTTGAAAAACCGCAAAAATTGTCATTGCTTCTGCCGAACGGTTAATTGCCATTCTCCATTTTTGACGGAATAATAACAGTACTGCAGAAATTAATGTTCCTGCGTGACCGATACCAACCCACCATACAAAGTTAGTAATATCCCAAGCCCATCCAATGTTCTTGCTTAATCCCCAAACTCCAATACCTGTTCCAACTGTATAAAATATACATCCAAATCCCCAAAGCATTGCTGCTAAAGAAATATAGAATGCTATATACCAATTCTTGTTTGCTGCACCTTCTATAGGCTTTGCAATGTCTTCGGTAATATCGTGATAAGTTTTATCACCTAATACTAAAGGTTCCCTTATGGGTGCTTCGTAATGAGACATATTTTTATATCTTAGTTTTTAATTACGCTTGGTTTGTATTCTTAACTTTAACTTGATAGATTACATTCGGTTTTGTCTGTAAATAATCTAACACGCCGTAAGCTCTTTTATCTTCTATTAATGAAGTTACTTCATCCTCTTTGTTATTGATATCACCAAATACCATAGCACCTGTTGTACAAGCTGATGAACACGCTGTTTCAAACTCATCTGTATTTACAGCTCTTCCTTCTTTTTTCGCTTTTAAAATTGTTGCTTGTGTCATTTGAATACACATAGAACATTTTTCCATAACTCCTCTAGAACGAACTACAACATCTGGGTTTAACACCATTTTACCGTACTCGTTATTCATATTGAAGTCAAACTCGTTATTATCTGCGTATTGAAACCAGTTAAAACGACGAACTCTATAAGGGCAGTTGTTTGCACAATATCTTGTACCTACACATCTGTTATATGCCATTTGATTTTGACCTTGGCGACCATGAGATGTTGCTGCAACTGGACAAACAGTCTCACAAGGAGCATGATTACAGTGCTGACACATCATTGGTTGGAAAGTAACTTCAGGATTTTCTGCTTCAGTTTCTAAAGCTCTGTATGTATCTCCTCTACTTAACCCTAATTCTTTAGCTTCCTCTCTAGTTTCAACTTCAGAAGAGTAATATCTATCAATACGCAACCAGTGCATATCTCTACCTACTCTTACCTCATTCTTACCTACAACTGGTACATTATTTTCTGCATGACATGCAACAACACAAGCACCACAACCTGTACAAGAAGTTAAATCTATCGATAAATTAAAGTGATGACCAACTTCTCTGTTATGTTCATCCCATAAATCAATCGTATTTGCTTCTACTTCTTTATGATCATAAGAAACCATAGCCGGTTTGTTCCAACCATGATGATGATCTTTAGGAGCAACCGTATTGTATTCCTTTAAAGATGCAACTTTTAAAATATCATGACGACCCGCAATTGTTTTTTGCACTTGAGTACAAGCAAACTTATGTGTTCCTGATACTTTTTCTATAGAAACATTATATTGTATATTATTCCCGTTAGCATATAAAGCGTAAGCATTAACACCAACATTCATTTCTTCTTTTAATCCAAATGATTTACCATAACCTAATGCCAAACCAAAAGAACCATTTGCTTGTCCTGGTTGTATCATAACCGGAACAACAACTTCTTTACCATTGACAGATACTTTAGCATAGTCTCCATTAATAGCTCCATTATCTTGAACAGGATTTTCAAAACCTAACGTCCTAGCATCAGCCATAGACATTGTTAAGTAATTATCCCAAGCTGCTCTTGTTAATGGATCAGGAAATTCTTGTAACCAAGGATTGTTTGCTTGTTTACCATCACCTAAACCCGTTTTTGTATATAAGTTTAATTCAAATTCAGATGCCTTTGTAGCATTAAATAATCCTTTTAAAACTTCATTTATAACAACTGTAGATGTAAATTCTTCAGAAGTTTCAGCAACAGTAGTTTTATAAAAACCATTATGTAAAGCTGTATTCCATGAATTACCTTCTAAAATATCAGAAGTAGCGAAAGATTTTAAGTAATCATAATATGCTATTGCACTACCAGACCATTTTAATAAAACGTCTTGAACTTGACGCGTATTAAATAATGGCTGAATGGTTGGTTGCATTAAACCATAAGTTACTGAATCAAATTGTGTATCTCCCCAAGACTCTAAAAAGTGTGGAGTTGGTAATACATAATTTGAAGCATTTACAGTTTCATTATTCTCTGTTGATAACGCTACTGATAATTCTACTTTCTTTAATCCTTCAGAAAAATCTAATGAATTTGATAATGAATATAATGGATCTACATTGTAAGAAATTAATCCTGCAACTTTACCAGATTTCATATCTGAAACTAATTGAGCAACTTCAACATCATTTCCTTGACGGATATTTAATGTGTTTTTTATATCAAAGATCTCACTTCCAATTGCTTCATTAATTGCGAAAGCAACCAATTGAGCATTTTTATCATTTAATCCTGTTAATACAACTCCTTTAGAACCTGCTTTCTTTAATTCAGAAGCCATCTTTTTTACAACTGCATCAACAGAAGTTGCTTTTGATGGAACATTAGAATTTGTGATAGCGTTATATAAGTTTAACAATGCGAATACTTGATCAGAAGGTTTTACAACCACTCTTTTATCAGAATTAGCACCCGTTAAAGACATGTTACTCTCAATCTGAACATGATAAGACATGTGACCAGTTTCAGGTTTTCTACCAGCAATAAATTGTTTTTCAAATCCTCCATGAAAATCCCCTAAGAAATCTGCACCAAAAGAAACAATAGTTTTCGCTTTATCTAAATGATAGTTTGGTAAAACACGTTTACCATACATTGCTAACATTGCATCAGCAGCACCAGATTCTGAAACTGCATCATAAACAACATGCTTCACATTTGGATTTGCAGCAATAAATTCTGAAATAATTTTATCTGTAGAAGGACTTGCCATTGTACCTGTTAATAATACAACAGGTTTTTCTGCTTCTTTTAAAGAATTAAGTTTATCACCTATTTCTTTATCAGCATCACCCCAAGAAATCACCTCACCACCTTTTGTAGGATTTTGTAAACGTAATTTCTCATCATATAAAGATAAAACAGCAGCTTGCACTCTTGCGCTAGTTGTACCGTTTGCATCTTTATTTGGCATGATTTGAATCGGACGACCTTCACGTGTTTTTACCAACACATTTGCAAAGTCATATCCATCTGCCATAGAAGTTGCATACCAATCAGCAACTCCAGGAGTCACATCATTTGGTTTTACAACATAAGGTATAGATTTTCTAACTGGTCCTTCACAAGCAGCTAATGAGGCAGCTGCTGTTGTAAAGCCAACATACTTCAAGAAATCTCTACGTGTAGTAGATGAGTTTTCTAATGTTTCTTTATCACCTAAAAATTGATCTGTTGGAATTTCTTCTACAAACTCATTTTTACTTAACGTTTCAACAATAGAACTCCCTTTGAGTTCCTCAACACTTTGCCAGTATTTTTTGTCTGAAGCCATTTATATATTAGTTATTAGTTGTTAGTTATCGGTTATTAGCTTTCACTATAACCAAACTATCTTTCTGCGTTTATTAATAGTGACACTTACCACATTCTTTACCCCCTAATTGAGCAATGGTAACTTGATCTACATTATATTTCTTAGCTAACTCTTTGTGGATTTTAGAGTAATACTCATTCCCTTTTAAATCAACCTTAGTCTCTTTATGACAATCGATACACCAACCCATTGTTAAAGGAGAATACTGACGCATCTCATCCATCTCCTCTACAGGCCCATGACATTTCTGACATTTCACACCAGCAACAGTTACGTGCTGTGAGTGATTATAATACACAAAATCTGGTAAATTATGAACTCTCACCCATTTCACAGGCTTCGTATTCCCTGTATACTCTAAACCATCAGCATCCCAACCAGCAGCGTCGTATATTTTAGCAATCTCTTTATCTAAATCAGGCTTACCATAAGTAACCCCATCCCATTCTACCTTAGTATCCTCGGCAACTTCTGAAATATTTTTATGACAATTCATACAAACATTAACAGATGGAATTCCAGATGTTTTACTATGCTTAGCAGATGAGTGACAATATTGACATTCAATCTTATTATCTCCCGCATGTATTTTATGTGAAAACTTAATAGGTTGTAATGGAGAATATCCTTCATCAACACCAACCATAAACAAGGTTCCAAAAGTAAAATAAGCTCCCATCAATAATAAAAAGATTGTAGTCAATACTTTTAAAAATGTATTTTGCTTATACCCTTCCCAAACATCACCTAAACTTGCAGCAGCTCCTTTAGATTTTGGACCACCTTTTAATTCACTGATCGTTTTTAATAACCCAGCAATAATTAAGAAAGCAACAATAATTGCAGCAGCTAAAATATAAATTAACCAACCAGGAGCATCAGCTCTTTTTACTTCCGCACCAGCAGCAGTAACTTCAGTTTTCTTTTTAGGGTCACCAACAGTGGTATAATATAAAATATCATCAACTTGCTTATCACTTAACTGTGGAAATGCACTCATTGAAGAACCATTATATTCTTCAAAAACAGCAATAGCATCTCTGTCCCCAGAAGACCTTAATTCTGCATTGTTTTTAATCCAAGCTTTTAACCAATCGTTTTCTCTACGATCTTCAATTCCTGCTAAAGCAGGTCCAACCAATTTTTTATCTAACTTGTGACAAGATGCACATAAAGATTTAAATAACTTTCTACCTTCTTTTTGACGAGCTTCATCTACATCTTGAGAATAAGATGATAAACTGAACGCAAAAATCAAAAGAAATGTAAAACTTTTTAAAAGTATTGTGGCTAATCTATTGTGTAATTTTACACTTTTCATATTCAAACTTTGTTAAAATATCTAATATAAAATGATAAAAGTCATTTTTTTCGGTTTGACAAAAGTACTACTTCTTCCTAAAATTTAAAAAGCTAAAGGAATGTTAAATTTAATTTATAACAATTCTAAATAACTATTTTATCAAATTTATTCTAAGACAACTCGTTACTTTTGTAGAAACAAATTTATAAATGAAAAATAAATCTTATTTAACCGTATTTTTCTATGTTTTAATAGCGGGTTGTCTTTCTTTTTCAGCCCAAAACAAGACAAATACTAGTAAACAAATTAAAACCTTAATAGCAAAAAAGAGAGCTTTTAATAAAAAGTATGGCTATGGTTTTAGAATACAAATTTACTATGGTGATGAAACTAAGGCAAGAAGCATGAAGAGTGAATTTAAAGTGAACTACCCTGAAGTGTATGCAAAACTAGATTACAACCAACCTTACTGGAAAGTACAAGTAGGAAACTACAAAACAAGACTAGAAGCAGATAAAGCAATGGTCAATTTTTCTGAAAACTTTACTGGATTAATTGTGATTCCATTAGGTAAATAGGAATCACAAAAAAAGTTAAATAAAAAACGCCAAAATCAAATTGATTTTGGCGTTTTTTATTTATAATTAAAGAAGTCTATTTCAACTTCTTTTTAACTGCTACTTCTTTGTATGCTTCAATTACATCTCCTTCTACAATATCATTGTAGTTTTTAAGTTGAAGACCACAATCATAACCTTTAGCTACTTCTCTAACATCGTCTTTGAAACGTTTTAAAGATGATAACACACCATCATGAACAACAATACCTTGCCTGATGATTCTAATTTTAGAATCTCTAAATATTTTACCTGACATAACCATACAACCTGCAATGTTACCAACTTTAGAAATCTTATATACCTCTCTAATCTCAACATTACCTGAAACTTCTTCTTTCATCTCTGGAGACAACATACCCTCCATTGCATCTTTCAAGTCATTAATGGCATCATAAATAATAGAATACGTTCTAATATCAACTTCTTCTTTATCTGCAATCGTTCTTGCATTTCCTTGTGGACGTACATTAAATCCGACAATAATTGCATCCGAAGCTGTTGCTAACAATACATCACTTTCTGTAATGGCCCCAACTCCTTTATGTAAAATATTAACTTGAATTTCTTCTGTTGATAATTTCTGGAATGAATCTGTTAAAGCTTCTACAGAACCATCTACATCTCCTTTTAAGATGATGTTTAATTCTTTAAAGTCTCCAAGTGCAATTCTACGACCGATTTCAGCCAACGTAAGAGTTTTTTGAGTTCTTACAGATTGCTCACGTTGTAATTGAGATCTTTTTGAAGCAATTTGTTTCGCTTCTCTTTCATCATCAAAAACAACAAATTTATCTCCTGCTTGCGGCGCACCGTCTAAACCTAAAATAGATATTGGTGTTGATGGACCTGCTACTTTTAAATTAGTTCCTTGGTCATCAAACATTGCTCTTACTTTTCCACTGTGTTTACCAGCTAATAAGTAATCTCCAATTTTTAATGTCCCAGCTTGTACTAAAATAGTAGAAACATACCCTCTACCTTTATCTAAAGAAGCTTCAACTACTGCTCCAACAGCATTTTTATTAGGATTCGCTGTCAATTCTAAAATTTCAGCTTCTAATAAAACTTTTTCTAATAATTCTGGAACTCCTGTTCCTATTTTTGCTGATATGTCTTGAGACTGAATACTTCCACCCCATTCTTCTATCAACAAATTCATTTGAGATAATTGTGTTTTCACATTATCTGGATTCGCATTTGGTTTATCAATTTTATTGATAGCAAATATGATTGGAACTCCTGCTGCTTGTGCGTGAGAAATAGCTTCTTTTGTTTGTGGCATCACATCATCATCTGCTGCTGCTACAATAATTACTAAATCTGTTACTTGAGCACCACGCGCTCTCATCGCTGTAAAGGCTTCGTGACCTGGTGTATCTAAAAATGCAATTTTTTGATCTCCAACATTTACAGAATACGCTCCAATATGTTGCGTAATACCTCCACTTTCACCATCAATTACATTTGCTTTTCTAATATAATCTAATAAAGAAGTTTTACCATGATCTACGTGACCCATTACCGTAATAATTGGCGCACGAGTTATTAAATCTTCTGGTTTATCAATAACCTCTTCAATAGACTCCTCTACTTCAGCACCTACAAACTCTACTTTATGATTAAATTCTTCAGCAACAATAACCAATGTCTCTGCATCTAAACGCTGATTCATAGTCACCATCATTCCTAAAGACATACATGCAGAAATAATATTTGTTACAGGAACATCCATCATTGTTGCAACCTCACTTACAGTAACAAACTCAGTTACTTTTAAGATTTTATTGTCTAAGGCTTGAGCTTCTAATTCTGCATCAGAATGTTCTCTATGCGCATCTCTTTTGTTTCTACGATATTTAGCCCCTTTACCTCTACTAGATTTTCCTTGAAGCTTTTCTAGAGTCTCTCTAACCTGCTTTTGAATATCAGCTTCAGTAGGTTCTGCTTTTTTAACAGCAGGTCTTTGAGCTCCTCCTCTTGGTCTAAACCCGGGTCTATTATTTCCTGGACCACCTCTATTAGCACCACCTCTATTAGGAGCTGTCCTAGGACTTGAGTTCGTTGAAGCTCCAGCTTTATTTACAATACGCTTACGCTTCTTTTTAGCATCTGCATTTGCATCTTTTTTAACCTCTGGTTTCTTCTTTTTAGGTCTTTCAAATTGTTTTAAATCAATTTTCTTACCTGTAAAATTAGGCCCATCTAACTTTTTATATTGAGTCTTGATAGCTTCAGCATTCTCTGGAATGACCTCCTCTACTTTAGCATCATTTTTAGAAAAATCCTTCTTAGATACAGATTTTTCATCAATTTTAGAAGCTTCTTTTTCTATTTCAGAAACAGTTTTTTTAACCTTAGGTTTTTCAACAACAGGTTGCTCTATTTTTGATTCCTCAACAGGCTCTACTTTAGCTACTGTTTCAACAACAACTGGTTCTTCAGTTTTTGGCTCCACTACAACCTCCTCTTTAACGACAGGTTCAGTAACAATAACTTCTTCAGCTTTAGGTTCTTCTTTTATAACAACAGCTTTTTTACCAACGTTATCAATATCGATTTTACCTACAGTTTTAAGTTTTAATTTATCAGCTTTGGCTTTTAAGACTTCCTCCTTCTTAGCATCTTCTGCTCTCTTCTTTTCTACCTTAGCCTCTAATTCTAAACGAATTGCTTCTTTCTCTTTACGTTTTTCCTCACCAACTTCTTTAGATGCAGCTTTCTTATTCGCATCCTTTTCAAAGCCATCTTGTAAAACTTGATAGATATCACTAGAAATTTTAGTTGTAGGTCTTGATTCTATTTCATGACCTTTTTTTGCTAAATATTCCACGGCTCTATCAAGAGAAATATTTAATTCTCTTAACACTTTATTAAGCCTCACTGTTTTGCCTTCAGACATATATTATTTTTTAGCCTTTAATTCTGTAAAAATATACTTTTTTACTTTAATTTTATAATTAATTATTCTTCGAATTCCTCTTTCAAGACTCTCTGAACATCTAAAATAGTTTCTTCTTCTAAATCAGTTCTCTTAACTAACTCAGAAACACTAGTTTCTAACACGCTTCTTGCAGTATCTAATCCAATTTTCTTGAACTCTGCAATAACCCAATCTTCAATTTCATCAACAAACTCTGTTAACTCAACATCTTCTTCTTCTAAACCTTCTCTCTTCACATCGATTTCATACCCAGTTAACTCACTTGCTAAACGAATATTTACACCACCTCTACCAATTGCTTTAGAAACTTCTTCTGGCTTTAATAGTACACTTACGCGTCCTTTTTTACCATTTCTTTCTTCATCGTATAATTCTATTTCCATTGATGTCACTTTAGCAGGACTTAATGCTCTAGAAATAAATAGTTGTTCGTTTTTAGTATAATTGATTACATCAATGTTTTCATTCCCTAATTCACGAACAATACCATGAATTCTTGAACCTTTTACACCAACACAAGCTCCAACAGGATCAATTCTATCATCATAAGAATCAACAGCTACTTTTGCTTTCTCACCAGGAATTCTAGCAACACCTTCAACAGTAATTAAACCATCAAAAACTTCAGGAATTTCTTGTTCAAATAATTTATTTAAAAATTCCGGTGCAGTTCTAGACAATATAATTGCAGGCTTGTTACCTCTTAATTCTACTGTTTTAATAACACCTCTAACAGAATCTCCTTTTCTAAAGAAATCTGAACGTATTTGCTCACTTTTTGGCAATACAATCTCATTACCTTCATCATCTAACAAAATAATTGCGTTATGACGAATGTGATGAACCTCTGCACTATACAATTCTCCTTCTAATTCTTTAAATTGCTTAAAGATATTTGTGCTATCATGCTCAAAAATTTTAGAAATTAAATTTTGACGTAATGCTAAAATTGCTCTTCTTCCTAAATCAATTAATTTAACTTCTTCAGAAACATCTTCACCAATTTCAAAATCTGGCTCTATTAACCTTGCTTCTGCCAATTCTATTTCCTCATTATCATCTTCAGAAAAACCATCTGCAACAACAATTCTATTTCTCCAAATCTCTAAATCTCCTTTATCTGGATTAATAATGATATCAAAATTATCATCAGAACCAAATTTACGTTTTAAGGCAGCTCTAAACACTTCTTCTAAAATAGACATTAATGTTACTCTGTCTATGCTTTTATTATCTTTAAATTCTGAAAACGAATCAATTAACGCTATATTTTCCATTACCTCTTTGCTTAAAATAAGATCTTGACCTTTGCTTCTTTAATATCTTTATACTCTATAGTTGCTGTTTTCTGAACAGTAACTTTTCCTTTACCTAACGGTTTTGGCTCTCTTGCTTTCCAATTTAAAACAATTTTATCTTCATCAGCATCTACTAAAGTACCTTCTAATTCTTCTTCAGAAGTCTTTACTTTTAGTATTCTATTGATGTTTTTAATATATTGTCTCTTTAATTTTAATGGATGTGCAATATCTGGTGTAGTAACTTCTAAAGAGAAATCTTCTTCTTCTCTATCAAAATTATTATCTACGGCTCTACTAATCCTAATACATTCGCTTAATGGGACACCATTATCACCATCAACAATAACTTGAATTTTATTGTTTTCGGATATAGATAATTCCACTAGATACAATGACTCATTAACCGCCAATGCCTCTTCTACTAAGTCTTTTACTACTGATTGATTCATACTAAACCTTAAAATCAAATATAAAAAGAGGGGACTTTTTAGTCCCCTTCATTTCGCCATTTTTCGTGATTTACGCTGCAAAGATACTAAATGTTTATGATTTACCAAACTGAGTTTCATTCATTTATTTTTTGTAACTTTAAAAACATGATTTTCTAATTTAAATACACTTAAAGATGAAAAAAATTTTAGTCCCAATTGACTTTTCAAAAAAATCTGAATATGCATCAAAAATGGCTGCAAGAATAGCTAAGAAAACAGGAAGCACAATTTATCTTTTACATATGATAGAACTACCTACAGGCATTGTAGATATGGGAGCAGGAAGCAATTTTAGTATCCCAGAAAGCATGTTATACTTACGTAAAGTAAAGGAAAGAATACTGAATTTTAAAGAATCTTTTTTTTCTGATAGCATTGAAGTACAATATTCTATACGCTTTCAAAATCCTTTTCAAGGGATATTAAAATATGCAGATAAAATTGATGCAGATATTATAATAATGGGTTCAAAAGGTCATTCTGATTTTGAAGAAATACTTATTGGCTCTAATACCGAAAAAGTAGTAAGAAGGTCTATACGACCGGTTTTAGTGGTAAAAAGAGATAGTGAAAAATTTAAATTGAAAAACTTAATTTTTGCATGTAGCTTTAAAAATGAAGACAAAAAAGAAGTTTTCAGAAAGTTTTTAGATTTTGCAAATCATTTTAAAAGCGAGATACATTTATTAAAAGTAAACACGCCTAATAAATTTGAAAACACACATGATGCTACTGAAAAAATAAAAGCATTCATAAAAGATTTTAAAATGCCAAAACATTCTATAAATATTTATAACGACGTTTCTATAGAAAAAGGAATTCTAAATTTTGCACGAGATATTGACGCAGATATAATTGCATTAAGCACACATGGAAGAAGTGGTTTAGCTCATTTATTTTCTGCGAGTGTTACTAAAAACTTATCTAAAAAAGCAATAAAACCTATGTTGACGATTAGAGCTTAACCATCTTTTAATTAAAAATAATTTTCATTATATCACAAAAAAAAACCTCTATTCAATTAAATGAATAGAGGTTTTTAAAAATTTATAATTCTAACTCTTCTTACAAAAGATAATCTGTACTTATAAAATTAGATGCTTTTTTATCTAATAACTCTTCTAAAATAGCATTATTATAAGGTGTGTCTTTAGAGGCTACAAAAGTTCTAATCGAAAAAGAACGTAACGCATCATGCACACTTAAAGTTGCTACTGCAGAATCTTTTCTACCAGTAAAAGGATACACATCTGGTCCACGTTGTGCTGCACTATTTAAATTTACTCTACAAACCAAGTTTACTAAAGTATCAATTAATGGAGCTAACGTTTTTACTTCACTACCAAAAACACTTACTTGTTGTCCGTAATTAGATTCTGCCATATCATCTAAAGGCTCTTGGATATTTTTAAAGGATATAATAGGAGTAACAGGTCCAAATTGTTCTTCTTGAAAAACTCTCATGTCTTTTGAAACAGGATATAAAACAGCTGGAAAAATATAATTTTCAGAAGTTACACCTCCTTTTTCATTAATCACTTTTGCTCCTTTTGAAGTTGCATCATCAATTAATTCTTGAATATAAGCTAATTTTCCTGGCTCTGGCAATGGTGTTAGCTTCACACCACTTTCCCAAGGATTTCCAAATTTTAAACCATCTACTCTTTCTGCAAATCGTTTGTTAAATTTATCTACAATATGCTCGTGAACATACATGATTTTTAAAGCTGTACAACGTTGTCCATTAAAAGACGTTGCTCCAGAAACACACTCGTCTATTGCTAAGTCTAAATCTGCATCTGGCAATACAATTGCAGGGTTTTTAGCTTCTAAACCTAAAACTAATCGTAATCTATTTTTATAAGGATGATTTGCCTGAATTGCATTTGCAGATTTACTATTACCTATTAAAGCCAATACATCTACTTTACCTGTTTTCATAATAGGCGTTGCTAAAACACGACCTCTACCATAAATTACATTTACAACTCCTTCAGGAAAACTATTCTGAAAAGCTTCCATTAATGGAGATAATAATAGAACTCCATGTTTTGCAGGTTTAAAAACAGCTGTATTTCCCATAATTAAAGCAGGAATCAACAATGCAAAAGTTTCATTTAAAGGATAATTATAAGGTCCTAAACAGAAAACAACTCCTAAAGGCCCACGTCTAATATGCGCGTGAACTCCACTACTTTTTTCAAACTTCGCAGAATCTCTGTCCATTTGTTTGTAGTCTTCAATTGTATCGTAAATATAATCTATAGTTCTGTCAAACTCTTTTTCAGAATCTGGTAACGCTTTTCCTATTTCCCACATTAACAACTTTACAACCTCATCACGTTTGGTTTTCATTTGCTCAGCAAACTCCTCCATACACTCAATTCTGTCTGCAACTCTCATTGTTGGCCACAAACCTTGTCCTTTATCATATGCTCTATAAGCAGAATTTAAAGCTTCTAAACCCTCATCACCCGTTAAGTTTGGCACAGTACCTAATAAAGTAGGTTTGTACTCTTTTGTTGATGAAATTGTAGAATACACTTCTGAGAACTCACCTTTCCACTCTTTTAATTCACCATTAACTAAATATGTCTTTTGATGTAAAAGAGAACCGATTCTATGTGCCTTAGGAATCTCTGTAAATTGTTTTTTCATAAATTGTTTTTTAACTCAAAACTCTAAAAATTAGAATCTAATTAATTAATTTTTTCAAATTACCAGCTCCAAATTAACAACAAATAAGAGTATATTATCTTACATTTCAAATCTAATCACGAAAAGGATTTCGAAATTTCCACTTTTTTTATCTGATAAAACAACAATATTATACTAAAAACTGAAACAAATCTGGCTTATTATTTAAGTAGTCTCCAAAGAAGTTGTTTTCTTTCATCCTGTTTATTAAAGGTTCTAAATCTTTAGCAGATTTTAGCTCTAAACCTACTACAGCAGACCCATTTGTTCTATTATTCTTTTTAGTATATTCAAAATGAGTAATATCATCATTAGGTCCTAAAATTTCTGCCACAAATTCTTTTAAAGCACCCGCTCTTTGTGGAAATTTTACAATAAAATAATGTTTTAAGTTCGCATACAACAATGCACGTTCTTTTATTTCTGCTGTTCTAGTAATATCATTATTACTCCCACTAACTACACAAACTACATTTTTTCCTTTAATTTGATCAGCAAATAAATCTAACGCCGCAATACTTAAAGCACCCGCAGGTTCAACTACAATTGCGTCTTTATTATAGAGGTCTAAAATTGTTTGACAGATTTTCCCTTCAGGCACCGTAATTACTTCTGATAAGTTTTGTTGACAAATAGCAAAGTTTAAATCACCAACTTTTTTAACAGCGGCTCCATCTACAAAAGCATCAATAGTATCTAAAGTTATATTTTTCTTATTTCTGATAGATGTTAGCATAGAAGGAGCTCCCTCTGGCTCAACACCTATTATTTTAGTTCCTGGTGATATGTATTTAAAAACAGAAGATAAGCCTGCTGATAAACCTCCACCTCCAATAGGAACAAAAACGTAATCTATTTTTTCATCAGTTTGATTCAAAATTTCTAAACCAACTGTTGCTTGACCCTCAATAACTTTTTCATCGTTAAAAGGATGAATAAAGGTTTTATTTTTCGAATCACATTCTAACTTTGCCGCATTAAAAGCATCATCAAAAGTATCTCCTTCAATTACAATCTCAATAAAATCTTCCCCAAACATTTTTACTTGGTTAATTTTTTGATTGGGTGTAGGAGACGGCATAAAAATAGTTCCTTTAATCTGTAATAATTTACAAGACAAAGCAACTCCTTGCGCATGATTTCCTGCACTTGCACAAACAATCCCTCGTTGTTTTTCATCCGAAGTTAAAGAAGACATTTTATTATACGCTCCTCTAATTTTATAAGAACGAACCACCTGTAAATCTTCTCTTTTAAACAAAATCGTTGATTCCAATTCTTTTGAAAGATTGAAATTTTTACTCAGTGGAGTTTCAATCGCTACACCTTTTAAGTTGTTAGAAGCCGCTTTAACGTTCTCTAAACTCGGAAAATAAATTTGTTCTGTTTGCATATATCGAATATAAAAAGAAAACCTGTCAGATTTCAAAATCTGACAGGTTTTTATAAAATTAAAAAATTGCTTTATTTATGCAGATTTTATCACTTTCATTGCTGTCATCGCTGACCTTAATTGTGTACCAACGATTTCTACTGGATGATTTCTAATAATCGCGTTAATTTTAATCAACTCTTGGTTATCAACTCCATTTTCTGAACTAAATGATTTACCGATAACGTTTGTAGAAACAGTTTTCATAAAATCAGTTAATAAAGGCTTACAAGCATGATCGAATAAATAACAACCATATTCTGCAGTATCAGAAATTACACGGTTCATTTCAGCTAATTTCATTCTTGCAATTGTATTTGCAATTAAAGGTGTTTCGTGTAAAGACTCATAATACGCAGACGCATCAATAATACCAGATTCTGTCATTGCTTCAAAAGCTAATTCTACACCTGCTCTTACAAAAGCAACTAATAAAGTTCCGTGATCAAAGTATTCTTGTTCTGGAATTTCTTGATCAGTAACTGTTTGCTTTTCGAATGCAGTTTCTCCTGTTGCAGCTCTCCAAGTTAATAAGTTTTTATCATCATTTGCCCAGTCTTCCATCATTGTTTGAGAGAAATGACCTGTCATAATATCATCCATATGTTTTTGGAACAATGGACGCATAATGTCTTTTAATTCTTCTGATAATCTAAAAGCTTCCACTTTAGCAGGATTAGACAATCTGTCCATCATGTTCGTGATTCCACCATGCTTTAAAGCTTCCGTTACAGTTTCCCAACCATATTGAATTAATTTAGCAGCATAACCAGCTTCGATTCCTTCTTCAACCATTTTATCAAAAGATAAAATTGCTCCTGTTTGCAACAAACCACATAAAATAGTTTGTTCTCCCATTAAATCAGATTTTACCTCAGCAACAAAAGATGACTGTAAAACTCCGGCCTTATGACCACCTGTTCCAACTGCATAAGCTTTTGCTTCTGCCCAACCTTTTCCTTGAGGATCATTTTCTGGGTGAACCGCAATTAAAGTTGGTACACCAAATCCTCTTTTATATTCTTCTCTAACTTCAGATCCTGGAGACTTTGGCGCCACCATAATTACAGTTAAATCTTCACGAACTTTCATTCCTTCTTCCACGATATTAAAACCATGAGAATAAGATAATGTAGCTCCCTTTTTCATTAAAGGCATTACTGCTTTTACAACATTTGTATGTTGCTTATCTGGAGTTAAATTAATTACTACATCTGCACTTGGTAACATTTCTTCATACGCACCAACCTCAAAATTATTTGAAGATGCATTGATATAAGATTGTCTCTTTTGATCGATAGCTGCCTGTCTTAAAGTATAAGAAATATCTAAACCAGATTCTCTCATATTTAAACCTTGGTTTAAACCTTGTGCACCACAACCTACAATAACAATTTTCTTCCCTACTAATGCTTCTACGCCGTCTTCAAACTCTGAAGCGTCCATAAAACGACATTTTCCTAACTGCTCTAATTTCTCTCTTAATGTTAATGTGTTAAAATAATTTGACATTTTTATTTATTTAGTTGTTGTATGTTTCTAGTAATGTAGAAATTTTCATTTCTTCTTTTGATACTGAAATTAAGCCTGACCTTGTGTATTGCATAATACCAAAAGGACTTAATTGATTATATAAAGTTACTACTTCTTCTTTTTTTCCTGATTTTTCAAGAACAAAGAAATCTTTGTTTACAGTAACAATTCTTGCATGACTCTCTTTAATTATATTCTGAATTTGAGGCTCTTCAAATAATAACTCAGATTTAATTTTAAACAATCCTGAAATTTGGAAAATAATTTCATCAAGATTATGATAATATGCTTTAATAACCTCTACTTGTTTTTCTATTTGACCAATGATTTTCTTAATATTTACCTCTGTCATATTTACAACAACTGTAAATTTAGAAACTCCTTCAATCTCTGATGGAGAAATATTTAAACTTTCTATATTAATCCCTCTTCTTTGAAAAATTGCTGAAATTCTATTCAACAACCCTATATTGTTTTCAGTATAAATTGATACTGTGTATAATTGTTTTTCTGTACTCATAATTTTAAAAGATATTAGAAAATAGATGATAGAAAATAGACTCAAAATGTCTTAAATTCTAATAAAATCTTTATTCTTTGTTCTCTGCTCTTTATTCTAGTTTTACTCTAATCTTACATCTGAAACACTTGCCCCTGACGGAACCATTGGGAACACATTTCCCTCTTTTTCTACACAAACTTCTAAAAAATAAGCTTCTTTACTCGCCATCATTTCTGCAACAGCTTCTTTTAAATCTTCTCTTTTTGTAACCTTTCTAGCTTTTAAATAATAACCTTCTGCTATGGCAACAAAATTTGGATTCACCATTTCTGTAGACGCATAACGTTTGTCGAAAAACAACTGTTGCCATTGACGCACCATTCCTAAAAACTCATTATTTAAAACCACTACTTTTACAGCCGCTTTTTGTTGAAAAATAGTCCCTAATTCTTGAATAGTCATTTGATAACCTCCATCACCAGAAATTGAAACGACTTCACGTTCTGGAGCTGCCATTTTTGCTCCAATTGCCGCTGGTAAACCAAACCCCATTGTTCCTAATCCACCAGAAGTAATATTACTTTTAGTTTTGTTGAATTTTGCATATCTACAAGCAATCATTTGATGTTGACCAACATCTGTTACAATTGCAGCTTCACCTTTACTCTGAATATTAATTTCGTTAATAACTTCACCCATCGTTAATTTTTCTTTCGTTGGATGAATATCACCTTTAATTACTTTTTCATATTCAATTGCATATAAATCTTTAAATTGTTGATGCCATTCTTTATGAGAGTTTTCATTAATTAAAGGTAAAATAGCTTCTAAAGTTGCTTTTGCATCTCCTAAAACAGCAACATCTGTCTTTACATTTTTATCTATCTCTGCAGGATCAATTTCAAAATGAATCACTTTTGCTTGTGTAGCATACTCATCTAACTTTCCCGTAACTCTATCGTCAAAACGCATACCGATTGCGATTAATAAATCACACTCGTTGGTTAATTTATTTGGCGCATAATTACCATGCATACCAACCATACCTACATTTAAAGGATGAGAAGTTGGTATTGCTGAAGCTCCTAAAATTGTCCACGCAGCAGGAATTTCTGCTTTTTCTATAAAAGCTTTAAATTGCTCTTCTGCTTCACTTAAAATAACACCTTGCCCCCAAACTATAAATGGTTTTTTTGCTTCATTTATCAATTTTGCAGCAGCCTCTAAAGAACCTTCTACTGTTTTTGGAATCGGAATATAACTTCTTACTTTTGTACATTTTTCATACAAAAAATCGAATTCTTCAAACTGTGCATCTTTCGTAATATCAACTAAAACAGGTCCTGGTCTTCCACTTTTAGCAATATAAAATGCTTTTGCAATTGCTGCAGGAATATCTTCTGCTTTGGTAACTTGACAATTCCATTTTGTAACTGGCGTAGAAATACCAACAATATCAGTTTCTTGAAACGCATCACTCCCTAACAAATGAGAGGCAACTTGACCAGTAATACAAACCATTGGCGTAGAGTCAATTTGCGCATCTGCAATACCCGTAATTAAGTTGGTTGCTCCTGGACCAGAAGTCGCAATTGCTACACCTACTTTTCCGGAAATTCTTGCAAATCCTTGTGCAGAATGTGTTGCTCCTTGTTCATGACGTGTTAAAACGTGATGAATTTTATCTTGATACTTATATAATTCATCATAAACTGGCATAATTGCTCCACCAGGATACCCGTAAATTATTGTTGCATCTTCCTCAATTAAACATCTTACGATTGCTTCACTACCAGAAATTCTTTCTGTAGCTTTTATTGAAGTTTCTTTATTTTTTATGGTTTGTGTTTCCATATCATTATTTTTTAGATTCTTACTTGCGTAAAAATGATCTTCTTTTTTATTATTCGTCAGTTATACATCCTTTAGATGCTGATGCTACTGATTTAGCGTATTTATATAAAATTCCTTTTTTATGCTTTAATGCTGGCGCAACCCATTTAGATTTTCTTTCTGCCAATTCTTCATCAGAAATTAACACATTAATAGAATTGTCTTCTGCACTAATTCTAATTTTATCTCCAGTTTCTAAAAGTCCAATTGCTCCTCCAGATTGTGCTTCTGGTGTAATATGCCCGACCACAAAACCATGAGTTCCTCCAGAAAAACGACCATCAGTAATTAATGCAACTGACTTACCTAAACCTGCTCCCATAATTAAAGAAGTTGGTTTTAACATTTCTGGCATTCCTGGTCCTCCTTTAGGTCCAACATACCTAATGACGACTACATCTCCTCTTTCTACTTCTCCGTTAATAATACCCGTATTTGCTGCTTGTTCTCCATTATAAACAACCGCTTTTCCTTCAAAAAGCAATCCTTCATTTCCAGATATTTTTGCAACTGCGCCTTCAGTAGCAAGATTTCCGTAAATTATTTGAATATTTCCTGATGATTTTAATGCTTTATCTTTTGGATAAATTACATCTTGATCATCAAATTCCATTCCTTCAACACCTGCTAAATTCTCAGCTAATGTCTTACCTGTAACAGTCATACAATCTCCATGTAAATAACCATTGTCTAATAAATATTTCATAATTGCAGGCGTACCTCCAACTCCATGAACATCTTCCATTAAATATTTTCCTGATGGTTTTAAATCAGCAATTAGTGGTGTTCTATCAGAAACTTTTTGAAAATCTTCTAAAGTAAATTCAATATCTGCAGCATGTGCAATTGCTAAAAAGTGTAATACTGCATTTGTAGAACCACCTAAAGCATTTACCAATGCGATTGCATTTTCTAAAGATTTTTTAGAAATAATATCTAAAGGCTTTAAATCTAATTCTAATAAGTTTTTAATTGCTAGAGCAGTTCTTTCTGCTTCAGATAATTTATTAGGATTTTCTGCAGGAATTGATGAATTATAAGGCAATGCAAAACCCATACATTCTATTGCAGAGGCCATTGTATTTGCAGTATACATACCGCCACAAGCTCCAGCTCCAGGAATTGCTCTTTTTATAATTTCTCTATATTCATCGTCTTCTATTTCTCCAGCCATTTTTTGACCTAAAGCTTCAAAAGCAGAAACAATATTTAATTTTTTTCCTTTGTAATTTCCTGATGCAATTGTACCACCATACATCATAATTGATGGACGATTTAAACGTAACATAGCAATCACTGCTCCTGGCATATTTTTATCACAACCAACCACAGAAACCAACGCATCATAACTTTGAGCATTCATTACCGTTTCTATTGAATCTGCAATAATATCTCTAGAAGCTAATGAATAATTCATACCAGAAGTACCCATAGAAATACCATCTGAAACTCCAATTGTATTGAATCCTAAACCGACTAAACCAGCAATATTGCTTTCCACCTTGACCTCTGCTGCCAAGTTGTTTAAATGCATATTACAAGGGTTACCATCATAACCAGTACTCGCAATTCCTATTTGCGCTTTTTGCATGTCTTCATCTGTTAAACCTACGGCATACAACATTGCTTGTGATGCTGGCTGAGATTCATCTTGCGTTAATCTGCTACTGTGTTTGTTTAGTTTCATTATTGTTTTCTTCAATTTGTTGTCTAAATTACTAAGTTTCTCTGTTCTAAACCAATAACATTCAGTAATAACCTTTAAATTCAGGTGTTAAATTAACGTCTTAAAACACTTAACATCAATCACTTAAATATAATTAATTATGACATTCAATCCTAAAAATAAATTCATAAAAAAACCTTCTTTTTTACAAGAAGGTTCAATTTAAATTTATATTATAAATATCACTTCTTGATCATGTCGTACTAATTACGATGACTATGATAATAGAAATAATATTTACAATCTGTTTTTTCATTCTTCAAATATTGTGAATTTTTATTTAATTACGCAACTAAATCAATCTTTTTATTAACTAAAGTTGATAAACTAGCCTAGCCCAGATTGAATGGTCTGTCTGAGCTCTTTTTTGTCTTTTCGACAAAAAAAGCGAGTAATGAAAGCTGGAAATAGCTTCTAAAAAAAGCACTAAATAATAGTACTTTGCCCCATATGAATATTTGTGAAATTGATATTACTATCTTCCTGATTCGCAATAAAGTCTGCAATAAAACCACCTATTTTTGATGTGGTTGCAGCATATTGATTTTTACCTTTTATATCTTCTGTAGTAATCCCTAAATCTAAAGATTTCTCTACCCCTCTTTGAATTGCATCTGCTTCTTCATGCAAACCTAAATGCTCTAACATCATTGCTGCTGATAAAATAGACGCCAACGGATTTGCAATATCTTTTCCTTTTGCTTGTGGATAAGAACCGTGAATTGGCTCGAACAAAGCATTTTTTTCACCGATTGAACTTGAAGCAAGTACACCTATAGAACCACCAATTACACAAGCTACATCAGAAATAATATCTCCAAAAAGATTTTCTGTTAAAATAACATCAAACTGCTTTGGGTTTAGAACAATTTGCATTGCTGCATTGTCTACAAACATAAAATCTAAAGTAACATCTTTATATTGTTCAGCTATTTCTGCAACTGTTTTTCTCCATAAACGAGAAGTTGCTAAAACATTTGCCTTATCAACCAACGTAACTTTTTTCTTTCTATCCTGTGCTGCCTTAAAAGCTAAATGAGTAATTCTAGAAATTTCTGAGACATTATATGAACAATCATCAGAAGCAGACTGCCCATCTTCACTTATTTCTTTTTTTCCGAAATAAATACCACCACTTAATTCTCTATAAATAGCAATATCTGTTCCTGAAATAATTTCCTTTTTAAGAGGAGAATTTTTCACTAATTTAGGATACGCCTTTACAGGTCTTACATTACAGAACAAATCTAATTCTTGTCTTAAACGTAAAAGACCTTGTTCTGGTCTAATTTTTAAAGTAGGATCATTATCGTATTTTAATTCTCCAATTGCACCAAATAAAATAGCATCTGATTTTTTACAAATCTCTATTGTTGCATCTGGCAAAGGATCACCAGTTTCTTCAATAGCACAAGCTCCCATTTGAGCCTCTTTATATAAAAAAATATGATCATACACTTCTGCAATTGCATCTAAAGCTTTTATTGCTTGAGCAGTTACTTCGGGTCCAATTCCATCTCCAGGAATTACAGCAATTGTTAATTTCATATACTTTACTTTAAAAATTTATGCAGTAGCAATTTTAGAAATTTTATCAACTTCTTTCATAATTGCATGAATATCTTCATCTTTTACTTCTTTTTGTTTATCCGCAGTCTCTAAAAAAGATTCATAAGCGATATCTAACTGAACTTTAGTTAATTCATACCCTATCTTTTTAGCTCTATACGCTAATGCTGCTCTACCACTTCTTGCTGTTAAAACAATAGCACTTTCTGTAACACCAACATCTTCAGGATCCATAATTTCGTATGTTTCTCTGTTTTTTATAACTCCGTCTTGATGAATTCCTGAACTATGAGCAAATGCATTTGCACCAACAATTGCTTTGTTTGGCTGCACTGGCATCCCCATACTTTCACGAACCATTATACTTGTATCATACAATAATTTAGTATTAATACTTGTCTCTAAATTTAAATATGGATGCTGTTTTAACACCATTACCACTTCTTCTAAAGCTGTATTTCCTGCACGTTCTCCAATTCCGTTAATCGTACATTCTATTTGACGCGCTCCATTTATAACACCAGCGATTGAATTTGCAGTTGCCATTCCTAAATCATTGTGACAATGACACGAAAGTATTACATTTTCTATACCTTTTACGTTTTCTCGCAAATATTTCATTTTTGCACCGTATTCTTCTGGCAAACAATACCCTGTTGTATCAGGAATATTTAAAACCGTAGCACCTGCTTTAATAACCGCTTCACAAACTCTTGCTAAATACTCATTATCTGTTCTCCCTGCATCTTCTGCATAAAACTCTACATCTTCTACAAAAGATTTAGAATATGCAACTGCTTTTACAGCACGCTCTATTACTTCTTCTCTAGAGGAGTTAAATTTAAACTTTATATGTGAATCACTAGTACCTATACCTGTATGAATTCTTGGATATTTTGCATATTTTAATGCTTCTGCAGCAACCTTGATATCATTTTCTACAGCTCTAGTTAAACCACAAACTGTTGCATTCTTTACAATCTTAGCAATTTGAGTAACAGAGTTAAAATCTCCTGGACTTGAAACCGGAAAACCAGCTTCAATTACATTTACACCAAGCAAATCTAATCTTTCAGCTATCACCAATTTCTGCTTAGTATCTAACTTACAACCAGGAACTTGCTCTCCGTCTCTTAAAGTTGTATCAAAAATTTGTACTTTATTGTCTTGCATAATTTTGTAAAGATTATCTTTATATTTAATCAAATGTATATATTGCATACTCAATAAATACATTTACTATATAGCTTGCACGATTCCTAATGCAGTTATTGAAAATACAAATATTTAACTATCAGCAGTTTATGGGTAAAGTTGTTACATTAGCCAATCAACAAAATGATGCACTTTTTGTTCTTATTAAGTCTTTAACCAAGTCTGAAAAGAGGCAATTTAATCTGTATGTTGGCAGATTAGACGGTAATGTAGGCGCTAAATTCTTCTCACTTTTTAAGTTTTTAGAAAAACTAAAAATGTATGATGAAAAAATAATCATTAATAGTGGTATTGTTTCTAAACAACAGCTTTCTAATTTAAAAGCCCATTTATACAAACAGATATTAATTAGTCTTCGTTTAAATCCTGCTCATAAAAATATTAGAATTCAGATTAGAGAACAATTAGATTTCGCGACAGTTTTATATCAAAAAGGACTATACAAGCAGAGTTTAAAATTATTAGATAAAGCTAAAAATTTAGCACTTGAAAATGAAGAAAAAAACATTGCTTACGAAATTGTAGAATTAGAAAAAGTAATTGAGACACAATATATTACTAGAAGTATTAGCAACAGAGCAGATCAACTTTCTATACAAGCAAAAACGTTAAGTCAACAAAATGTAATTGCAAGTAAGTTATCTAATTTATCTCTACAACTATATAGTCATTTATTGCAAAATGGGTATGTAAAAAACAACGAAGAGCTAGAGTTTGTAAATGAATATTTTTATAAACGATTACCTATATATGACTTTAACACCTTCGGCTTTAGAGAAAAATTATGGCTATACAAATCTCATTTATGGTTTAGTTTTTTATCTCAAGATTTTTTACAAAGCTATAAATACGCTAGAAAATGGGTAGATTTATTTAAGGAGAATAAAAAATATATAACGCAACATCCTGTTTTTTACTTAAAAGGGTTAAACTATTTATTAGAAGCTTCTTTCTTTGTTCAAAAAAGAACAACCTTTAAAAAAGAATTGATTTCTTTTGAAGAGGAAGTTGAACAAAAAATTATTCCGTTAAATACGAATACGGAGCTTTTAATTTTTGAATATTTATATGCCAACAAATTACACTTACATTTCTTAGAAGCAACATTTTCTGAAGGCGAATATTTAGTTGACATTATCAACGAGAAAATAAATAGCTACGGAAACAGATTAGACAATCATTATATCGTAATGCTTTACTACAAGATTGCTTGTTTATATTTTGGAATGGGCAAAAACGACCTTTGTATAGAATATTTACAAAAGATTATCAAATCTAAAAATCTGAGTTCAGCAGAAGATTTACAGTGTTTTGCAAGAATCTTAAATCTAATTGCGCATTATGAATGTGGTTTAGATTACGATTTAGAAAGACAATTTGTAGATACTTATAAATTTTTACTAAAGATGGAAAATTTACAAGAAGTTCAAAAGGTTTTTCTAACTTCTATTAGAGATTTAAGTGATGTTTTTCCGCATGAAATAAAAAATGAGTTTAAGAAAATTCATACTAAATTAAAAAAGTACGAGCATCACCCGTATGAAAAAAGAGCTTTTTTATATTTAGATATTCTGTCTTGGTTAGAAAGTAAAATACAAAACAAGCCTATTTCTGCAATAATTAAAGAAAAAATAAATATCGGCAAGAAAAAATAATAATTCTCGGATTTTTGTGTTGATTTTTTACGAACATCATATTAATTGATGAGGATTCTAAAAAAAACCATACTAAAACCTATCAAAATAAATATAACTCTTACTTTTGCGAAGTGAATTATTCTAAATTAAATACAAATTCTTCTAAAACTACTTCTGTAGTATGTATATTTATGAACTCTATTATTCGCACAGCAACTACGACTATTACCCTTTAGGGGTTCTACTATATTCATATCGTCTAGGTTATCTTTTGTTTCACAAGAACGAAACAACAATCATAAAAAATAATTATACAATCTATTTATCATAATAAGATGAAAGTATTAAAATTCGGAGGCTCATCAGTAGCAAATACAGAAAACATAAAACAAGTTTTAAGCATTGTCGCTAAAACATCAAAAGACAGCAAAGTTGCAGTGATCGTTTCTGCATTTGGCAAAACCACTAATAATTTAATAGCGGGTGCAAATGAAGCTTTAATAGATATTACTGCTGCTAAAGAAATTTTAGGGGCTATAAAAGAATTACATTTTAACGTAATTGATGACTTAGTTATTAAAAACAAAAAAGAAGTTCATAAAGAAGTTACTTATTTATTTGACAGATTACAATCTATCTATGAAGGTGTCTTTTTATTACAAGAATTGTCTGACAAAACGCTAGCAATCGTTTGTAGTTTTGGTGAAAGATTATCATCTTACATTATTGCAAATGCCGCAAAAGAAAACTTAGACGTAACTCATAAAGAAAGTAGAGATTTAATTTCTACTAATAATGAGCACTTAAACGCACAAGTAAACTTTAAAATTACGAATAAAAATATCGCTTCATTTTTTGAAGAAAACAAACATCAAATTACACTTTTAGGAGGATTTATTTCTTCTAATATTGATAAAGAAACAACGACTTTAGGTAGAGGTGGTTCAGATTTCTCTGCTTCTATTTATGCAGCAGCTTTAGATGCTGATGAATTACAAATATGGACAGATGTTAGTGGTATGTATACTGCGAATCCTAGAGTTGTAAAACAAGCGTATCCTATTTCAGAAATTTCTTATGAAGAAGCAATGGAATTATCTCATTTTGGTGCAAAAGTTTTGTATCCACCAACAATTCAGCCTGCATTAAGAAAAGAAATTGCTATCAGAATTAAAAATACTTTTGACCCAGAAAGCGCTGGAACTTTAATTTGCAAGAATCCTGAAAACGGAAATGAAGTTAAAGGAATTTCTCATATAGAAGACGTTAGTTTAATTACTTTAGAAGGCGGAGGAATGATTGGAATTCCTGGTTTTTCGAAACGTTTGTTTGAAACACTTTCTGTAGCAAAGATAAATGTAGTTTTTATTACACAAGCTTCTTCTGAACATTCAATTTGTGTTGGTGTTTATGAAGATGATGCTGTAAAAGCAAAAGAACTTTTAGACGAAACTTTTAGCATAGAAATAGAAAAGAAAAAAATAAAGCCAATTATTGTAGAAAAAGAGTTGGCAATTCTTGCCGTTGTTGGTGAGAGTATGAAAAACTATCAAGGTTTAAGCGGACAAATGTTTAGCGCCTTAGGAAGAAATAACGTAAATGTTAGAGCAATTGCACAAGGTTCATCAGAAAAAAATATTTCTGCTGTAATCAATAAATATGATGCAAAAAAAGCATTAAACATTTTACATGAGCAATTCTTTGAAGAAAGAACAAAACAGTTAAACTTATTTGTAACTGGTGTTGGTAATGTGGGAGAACGTTTTTTAGCACAATTACAACAACAAAAGGAATTCTTAAAAGAAAACCTGAAATTAAATATTAGAGTTATCGGAATTGCAAATTCTAGAAAAATGGCTTTTAATGATGATGGTATCGATCTAAACAATTGGAAAGAAGCATTAGAAAACGGAGAACCAACAACTTTAGATAGCTTTCATCAAAAAGTAAAAGAATCTAACCATAGAAATAGTGTTTTTGTAGATAATACTGCTAATCAGCAAGTTTCTGAAATCTATGAAAAGTATTTACGCGAAAGCATTTCTGTAGTAACTTGTAACAAAATTGCTTGTGCTTCTAGCTTTGATAATTACAAAACTTTAAAACAAGTTTCTAGAAAATACAACGCATCTTTCTTATTCGAAACAAATGTTGGTGCAGGTTTACCAATTATAGATACTCTTAAAAATTTAATCAATTCTGGAGATAGAGTTCAAAAAATTCAAGCAGTTTTATCAGGTAGTTTAAACTTTGTATTCAATAACTTTAATGAGAATTCAACTTTTCATGATGTTGTTGCAGCTGCTCAAAAAGAAGGATACACAGAACCAGATCCTAAAATTGATTTAAGCGGAGTTGATGTTGCTAGAAAAATTTTAATTTTAGCTAGAGAAAGTGGTCATCAATTAGAATTAGAAGACATTGCAAACAATGCTTTTTTACCTGAAGATAGTTTAAATACTTATAATAATGATGATTTTTACGCTTCATTGACGAAGAACGAAGCTCATTTTCAGAATATATTTAAAGAAGCAAATGACAAAGATTGTCGCTTAAAATATGTTGCAGAATTTGTTGACGGGAAAGCCAATGTTGGTTTACAACACATTCCTTCAGATCATCCTTTTTATAACTTAGAAGGAAGTGATAATATTGTATTATTTTTCACAGACAGATATCCAGAAAATCCATTAATCATAAAAGGTGCTGGTGCCGGTGCAGATGTAACCGCTTCTGGTATTTTTGCTGATGTAATTAGAATTGCAAATCAATAGTTATTGGTTGATAGTTGTTGGTTTATGGTTCTCTTCTGGACTAAAAACTAAAAACTAAAAACCACAAACCGAAAAAAAATGAATTATTTAAAAATATTTGCTCCTGCAACTGTTGCCAATGTTTCTTGCGGATTCGATTCTCTAGGTTTCGCCGTTGATGCAATTGGTGATGAAATGACATTTACTAAAACACCTGAAAAAGGCGTAACAATCACCAATATTACGGGTGCTGATTTAACATATGATGTTGATGAAAACGCAGCAAGTGCGGTTGTTAAAAAAATATTGATTGAAGCAAATGCTGATTTCGGAATTGAATTAACCATTCATAAAGGTTTTTCTCCAGGAAGTGGATTAGGAAGTTCTGCTGCAAGTGCTGCTGGTGCTGCTTTCGGGGCAAATCAATTATTAGGAAATATATATTCTGATTTAGAGTTGACAAAATTTGCTATGTTTGGAGAAGAAGTCGCTTGTGGAACTCCAATTGCAGACAATGTTTCTGCAGCAATTTACGGTGGTTTCGTTTTAGTAAGAAGCTACAACCCTTTAGAAATCATAAAACTCCCTGTACCAAGTGAATTGAGAGTTATTGCAATTCATCCACAGATTGAAGTGAAAACAAAAGACGCTAGAGATGTTTTACCAAAAGAGATTGCATTAAAAGATGCAGTTACTCAATGGGCAAATGTTGGTGGATTAATTAGTGGTTTATACACAGACAACTACAATCTTATCAGTAATTCTTTAGTAGATATTATTGTAGAGCCTCATAGAAAAAAATTAATTCCGTTTTTTGACGATGTTAAAAATAGCGCCATAAAAGCTGGAGCTTTAGGTGCTGGTATTAGCGGTTCTGGACCTACAATTTTTGCTCTTTGCAAAGGTGATGAAACTGCTAAAAATGTCTTTAAAGCTATTGAAGAAAGTTATAGAGATAAAGGAGTTGATTTTGAAATGTTTATTTCAGAAGTGAATCCAAAAGGAATAAAAATAATAGAATAGTTGTTGGTTAATGGTTTTTGGTTGATAGTCACACCAAAAACCATCAACTACAAACCAAAAACAAAAACAAATGAACTACTACAGTTTACATCATAAATCACCAATATCAAGTTTTAAAAACGCAGTTGTACAAGGTCTTGCAAAAGATAGAGGAATTTATTTTCCTGATAATATCACCAAGCTTTCAAAGGATTTTATTGAGAATATTTCTGATTATTCAAATCATGAAATTGCCTATGAAGTAATTAAGCAATTTGTAGGTGATGAAATTCCGACTGAAAAATTAAAAGATATTGTTGCAAAAACTGTTTCTTTCGATTTTCCTTTGGTAAAAGTGGATGACAATATCGCTTCTTTAGAATTGTTTCACGGACCAACAATGGCTTTTAAAGATGTTGGCGCTAAATTCATGGCACAATGTTTAGAGTATTTCAATAAAGATAATGATGACGAAGTAACTGTTTTAGTAGCTACTTCTGGAGATACTGGTGGAGCTGTCGCAAATGGTTTCTTAGGAGCAAAAGGCGTAAATGTTGTTATTTTATATCCTTCAGGAAAAGTAAGTGATATTCAAGAAAAACAATTAACATCTTTAGGTCAGAATATTACTGCCCTAGAAGTTGATGGTGTTTTTGATGATTGCCAAGAAATGGTGAAAACTGCTTTTTTAGATGAAGAAATTACAAAAACATTAACCTCAGCAAATTCTATAAACGTTGCTCGTTGGTTACCACAAATGTTCTATTTCTTCTTTGCCTATAAAGAATTACATAAAAAACAAAAAGATTTAATATTTTCTGTACCAAGTGGAAACTTCGGAAATATTTGTGCAGGAATTATGGCACAAAAATTAGGTTTACCAATTAAACACTTTGTTGCCTCTACAAATGTAAATGATACTGTTCCTAATTATTTAATTGATGGTATTTACAAACCAAAACCATCTAAAGCTACTATTTCTAACGCGATGGATGTTGGTAACCCAAGTAACTTTATCAGAATACAAGAATTGTTTAATAATGATTTAGAAGCTCTTAAAAGTTCTTTTTCTTCGTATAGTTTTTCTGATGATGAAACTCGCGAAACCATGAAGAAAATTTATAAAAATTCTGGTTATGTTGCAGATCCTCATGGAGCTGTTGGTTACTTAGGATTAAAAAAACATGGATTAAAAGAAAACGAGTTTGGTGTTTTTCTTGAAACTGCACATCCTGTGAAATTTTTAGATGTTGTTGAAGACACATTACCCGTTAAAGTTGAAATCCCTGAACAAATAAAAGGTGTTATTGATCAGAAAAAAGTGGCTATCAAAGCTTCTTCTTATCAAGATTTAAAAGATTTTTTGACTAAATAATTATAAAAGAAACATATATAAAATTAAAAAATCCTAACATTTTAAAATGTTAGGATTTTTTTTTAGTTTTAAACTTCAGAATGTATTTAAACGAAAAAAGCACCTCATAAATGAAGTGCTTTTCGCGGTCT
>JQIA01000043.1_pt1 | contig 50268 bp, 60 predicted proteins | sample 811431 | NCBI WGS metagenome assembly JQIA01 (sample SAMN02998118, study PRJNA258478) | marine sediment metagenome | biome: marine; feature: seafloor; material: sediment; isolation source: oil-polluted sediment collected from 3 locations (0.5 km, 0.7 km and 0.9 km)... | place: USA: Gulf of Mexico ...
CTAACTACTCAGTATGGATGGAGAGGTAAGGATGGGTTATCTTACGCAGTTGTGGTGCCACTATGGCATGACAAGAATACTGCGTACGACCCAGATGAAGCGTGGAGGATCAACCGGTGTGTGATAGGAGGTAGGTCTTCTCCTAACAAGATAGGGCACAACGTCAAGTTTGATATAAAGTACACGGCAGTAACTAAAGGACTGCGTGCAAGAAATATTAAGTTTGATACTATGCTGTTTCTTCATGACATCAATTCAGGTCTCAGTAAGAACTTTGGTTTGAAGAGAGCCGTATGGGATTTCTTAATAGAAACTGGACTCGGCGGTTATGAGGACCTGTTAGAGATTAAGTACAAGCAAGAAATAAAGGCTGCAAAGGATCGTGAAGCTGCAGCGGAAAAAGCAGTACGAAAGCTCAACAGAGATGCTGAACGTCGCGAAGCTAAAGAACGTAACAAAAAAGGGTGATTAACATGGGTATAGGATTAGATTTAGAAGCTCAAGCTCTGGAACAAGCAGAGGTAGATGAGGTAAAGAGACAACGTGATGCGTTCGTGTCTGCTATCGACGACATCGATGATTACTATGAGTATGTGTATAAGGGTTGCTCTCAAGAGGATAATAAAATCTTCGTAATGAGAGTGTTAGATACCTTAACGGAAGATCTCCTGTCGGGTAAACCAGAAGAAGAGACTGAGTGTGAGTCTTAAATTTATAACATGTGATGTAATCAAAGCTGCTAAAGAAGATTCCCGAGGTGCAATCATTGCGCAGGGGGTCAATTGTCAGCGAGCCATGGGTTCTGGAGTAGCACTTAGTATAATGACTGAGTGGCCTATAGTCCGGGAGCAGTACATGGAAACCGAACCTCATTTAGGTAAGGTTGATTATATAAGAGTTATAGTTGATGAGCTCCCATCCGGAGATACTAGCATGTTGGTAGCCAACTGTTATACGCAAACCGAGTACGGCTATGACGGTAAGCGTTATGGAAATCTAGAAGCAGTAAGAATAAGCCTTAGCGAAGTATTCGAGTTATCAAGTAAGTCAGGAATGCCAGTGTACATGCCTAGAATAGGTTGTGGATTAGCAGGACTGGATTGGAACACCGAAGTTTTACCTGTAGTCGAGAAACTACTAGTAAACACACCGGGATTACATGTATACGTGTGTACATTATGAGAGAGGAATTAATAAATGAATATGGTATTTACGGTAGAAGAATTAAATCAAGGTCCTATATTATTTAATAGAGTTGACACTTGGGATGCAAGACGTGCCAGGGCTAAAGTGGGAGCTGGTACATTTATAAATAAACTAAAAGAAAACATATCCTGGGATACGTTGGCCGAATACTCTATGAGAGGGGCCAAAGTGGACCAGTTGATAGAGCACTTCAGTACGATAAACCCGAAGTCATTCGGAGACGGTAAAACTCCTGCTTCGAGGTTAGTATGCCTCAATTATATATACACTCAAGCAGACTTACAGCAAGTAAGCGCTGGGGATAACCAAGGATTAATATCATTGATAAAGAGTGATACTGCGCCTGTAGTGTTTGAAGGTGCTCAACCATTCGATAATTATCCAGAAATACCTAGTGAGCTAGATACGACGGGGGTGGGTAGAGAGGTAGATTCCTCTCAGGTACAATCGGACATATATATAAGATTCATGCATGAATTTCTACCCCGTAGGAACACCGCTAATAGAGGACCTCCCGGGCCTGGCAACTCCTATACTGTACTACAATCCCACTGTGCTATACCTTCTATAGAATTCTACGGCAATCTAAACAGAGGGTTTAACGCCGACATATTTGATATGAATGCTCCAGTTGGAGAGCATAGAGAAGAATGTATAAACACCTTTAACACTGCTTACTCTAATTTACGAGAGAGTAAGAGTAGGGTCATATCGCCAAGCATATTGCTAGGTGCTTCATGGAGGTACGGCCAGTCTAACGCCATAAAGACAGTAGATACTCACTATCGTTCTATATTTAAGAAGATGGTAGAGGCGACAGTACGTATAGGTAACACTGCTACTAGAAATAGTTTCATGAGGAACATAAATACACCTCTAGTTGCTAGTACGTTAATCGAGTCAGAGGCATTAATGAGTAAGAACCTACAGATAACCGCATATAGGAACAATGCCGTACATCCCATAGCGGATGATGACTTCGGGCTACCTACACTAGATACCCTCCAAGGAGCTATAGAACTATGCGATCTTATGAGCACAGGTGACACTCGTTTAATATTTTCAAATGACATGCTACATAAGGCTAGGCATTGTAAAGGGGTACTAGTAAAGAGGTATGACAGTGTACTATCCGGCGCAGGGTTGGACATAAATCCAATCTCTAGTAGATTATTTAACTTAGGCTGTAGAGCAGTATAGTAGGAGACAGGTATGGCAAAATCAGTAAAAAGCTACGAAGAGTACGACTACGACCTGTTGAACCTGTACGCCGGTATTGACTGTCTTGTTACTACGGACTTAGCTGCTAAAGTATTCCCTCAGATAATCAGGCAACCATCTTATATACAATCAGTAGATGGCAAGAAAGTTATGACCGAAGTACCTTCGCTACTTACGGAAACTGAGAACGTTAAGATGCCAGCTCATGAGTTCTTGATAGACATGGAACTCAACGGGTTTAGGTATGACATCCCTGGTAACCGTAGAATGGATGCATTGATGACTGAGGAGATAGGTACGTTAGAGGATAAGATATTCTCATCTCTAGGTACTAAAGTTAATCTGGACTCCGGTCAGGAACTGGGTAAATTCTTGTACGGAAATATGGGCATGGACGTACTAGCCAGAACCAAGGCTGGACAACCCAGTACTGATGGCGATGCAATGAAAGCATTGTTTAACAAGTATAGGCATCCATGGCTGTTAGATCTTCGTAGACGAAAGGATATTAACTCAGTACATAACTCTTTCATTAAAACGTATATTGACGACTGGGTCAAGCCAGATGGGAAAGTACATTGCTCTTACAATTTGATTGGTACGTCTAGTCATCGCATTAGTAGTGATAACCCCAACTTGCTAAACCTACCTAGGATGTGCTACGACTATAACATTAGGTCTAACTACATTGTAGATCCTGGTAACGTACTGCTGTGTTTCGACTATAGTAGTTGCGAAGTTAAAGTACTAGGTGCTCTATCCAGAGACCCGCTACTGTTGCAGGCCATCAGGGAAAAGAAAGATTTCCATTCCTTTACTGCGTGTGCTATCCATGACTTAGACTATGATGAGTTCGTAGCAATCATCAAAGATGAAAGTCACAAGAAGCATAAGCAATATAAGGAGCTGAGACAGGCAGGTAAGGCGGTAACATTCGGCATACTGTATGGATCTTCCGACTATGGCATTGCTATGAACTTAGGCATAACACCTGATGAGGCAACTAAGCTTATTGCGTTATACTTTGATACCTATCCAGGAATTAAAGCGTATATTGAAGGCGCACATAATATGGCTAAGTGGAATCAATGGGTGTACACACCTTTCGGTCAAAGAAAAATGCAGTATGGTACATTGCCTCCTTTCAAATATACTGCTGTACATAATGCTGCGTTAAGAAATGCACAGAATGTATTAATTCAAAGTACTGCTTCTACGTTAGGGCTGATGGCGTTCGCCAAGGTTAACGAAAGTATAAAACGAATAGGTGGAAAATCAGCCTGTACGGTTTATGATTCTCTAGAGATAGAGGTACCCCTTAAGCATGCAGCGGAAGCAATTGAGATAGCCTTCCAGTGTATGGATGATTGGCCAGTACAAGAGTTTGATTTCCTAGAATTACCGATTGGAACAGACTGCGAGTTAGGCTTTGATTGGGGTAACCTGTCTGGATTAGATAGAGGAGCGACTCAGGAAATGATAGGAGACAAGTTACGAGAGCTTAATCCTGGTAAGTATGAGGAAGCTTTAAGGTTAGCTGCGTAACATGTTAGTCAAACCAGCCCGGGGCGTATCCCGGGTTGAACTACAGAGAAAAATCAGTCAGGGTGATATCACCCCAACTGAAACTAAGAGAGAGTTTAGAATGAATAAATTAACACAATTAAAAAGTAATACTATTAAAACTGTAGATTTTTATGGTAAAGAAATACAAACGTTTCTGTATAAGGGAGTACCATGGGTTTCAGTGAATGATATAGTAGCTGGACTAAAAATAGATGCACGTTCACAAAGAGCAAAGCTATCAAAGAATAAAGAAATGTATGGAGAGCCTAGGCTAATATCCTCCATAGCATCAGATGGTAAAACTTATCAAATGCTAAGTATTCCATTGGAAAAACTTACAGTATTCCTCCTGAGTATAAACGCCAATAAGGTGCGAGAAGATCTAAGAAAAAACCTCATACAGTATCAGGCAGAATGTACTCAAGCATTAAATAATTATTGGTTTGAAGGAGCAGCGGTTAACCCCCGTGCCAGCAGTGCAGAGTGGCAAGCACAAAGAGCCATGGGTAAAATCATACGCTTAAGTGAAACAGATGTTATTCAGAAATTTGTAGACTACGCTATGGCCCAAGGTAGTATGAATGCTGGAAGATACTATGGCAACATAACTCGCATGGTCTACACTGGATTACAATTCATCAGCAGCTACCACGATAAGTGTAAGGAGCTACGTGATGCTCTGGATACTGACGACACTGTGATTTTGCAATATGCAGAACTGTTAGTAAGAGATACTATAGCTGAATGTATGGAAGAAGGGATACACTACAAAGATATATACATAGAAGCCAAGAACGTAGTAATAGCCATGCATACTTTCCATAAAAGTACACAAAGAAAAAAACCTTTGCTGTCGCTAGTCGATAGCAAAAAATCTGCCAATAAGTAGTGGCATACGTGGTATAAGTAATATGAGGAGTATTACCCTGTAATACTTTTTATACCACACACAACACAAGGAATAAACCATGACTACAAAAACTTCACACTCTGCAAGTAATCTTACTGCAGTAGCGTTAACCGGTCACACTCCAATCACCGTGTATAGATTGAAGAATGAGTATCACGTACTGATAGAAGATGTATTTAATTCTTTAGGATTTAAAAAAGGTAGCGGACCTTTATACAAAACTCTCAAAGGTAACTTTAAGTGCAAGAGAGCAAGCTTCGTTCACCCTACAATTACTGAATTAACATTTACAAACAAATGGTCCCTACCTATTTCTCAACTTAGAAAATGGCTAAAGTCCCTTAACTCTTATGATGCGAACATTAAGACTGCTCTAGAGTTATTCAGAGGAACCTTAGTCGAAGAGATTAGAAAGGTTGTCGAGAGTAACGCCAAGGCAGCTGCTAAGGTAATGCATCCTAAGACTGTGTCCAAGGCTAAAGTAGTAGCTAAGGTTAAGACCAAAGCTAAAGTCAAATCTAAGGCCAAGGTTAAAACAGTAGCTAAAGTTAAGACCAAAGCTAAATCTGTTCCGATAGAAACACGTGCAGTGTCAGAAGTTAAAGCTGACATAGTACCTATTAATTCGGAACCATCTACTGTAGACCAGTTCGTTAACTTTGCTGCACTGAAAGGTTGCGGTAAGGCTAAGAACTACAGAGATAATGCAATCAGTGATTACACATTGCTGGAAATTATTTCCAAGTACAATAATGATACTGCTGTCTTCAATGTTACTGATAAGCAAGTCTTACGTATGGCTCAAGGAAGTTCCGAGAAAACTGTCTTAGCAGGCATGTCTCTTGGTATTTCTGTAACCGAGATCTGTTCGTATGTAGCACGTGATATTAAAGATGTATTAGAAGTTTTCTCAGCTCTAGAACCATTCCCTCTAGAGTCTGATGGAAAAGCTGAGAAAGTTGCGTAAGTAACTCTAGTCAGCTAGCGCTTGAAAGCCCCGGTAATACGGGGTTTTTCATTTCTTTTAGTAATATATGGTATAAGTATTGTGAGGAATCTTACAATTTTTTAACAAGGAGAAAAAAATGTCTTTAGATTTTTTAGACGGAGCAATTTTGAATGTTCCAGCAAGAGTATTACCCTCTTCCGAGAGACCACCTGAGAGTTCAGATTATAACCTTCTTTTATTAGTAGGAGATCAGTATAGAGTTATACAAGGTCACTACTTAAAGAAGACAGTTAACACTGGTAATTGGGATGGTAATACTGCTGTGCTAATGGAGTCTGGTATTGCAATAGGTTGGTTCGACTTCAACGTAGGCAACGCAGTCCAAGATTTTATAACTTCTAGATTAGTAGAACAACAGCAGTCCGAACTAATACAGGATTCAGTAGTAGCTAATGCTGAAGAGAGTGTGACCACGGGCGATATAGATAATGACGTATTACATCATGCATTATGCATATTGGATACTTCTGACCCTTCTGATTTCTTAGATATTTCAAGTAAGGTATCACAAATGCCCATAGGCACTTATGAAGAAATAGAAGCAGCAAAAGCTAGAACAAGAGCCATCATTGATGTGCTCGTAGGAAGACAGCTTGTGTCATGGGTCGACGCTACTATACGCACAAGCGTATCTATAAGCTTCTTAGGAAGAGCTATAGTAACAAGTGGATTCCCCACTGTTGCACCTGCTCCCGAAGCAGCAGCAAGTTAGATGTACTTTAACTACTTTATAGCTTCAATTAAAAAGGTAGTTATGGTATAACTATATTAAGGTAAGGTATTTAACTTAACTAAGATTCATCTTAGTACGTGAGGAAGGAGTAACTCCTTCTTGATTCACATTAATGCAACGCTAACGGATCAGATACACGGATCCGCATTGCATGAGCTTACCCTGTAAAGAGTAAACGACTCACAGAAAGAATTACTTAGCGGCTAAGGCCTCACATAATTCTCCCAGTTCGTCGTGAGCTTACCTAATGTAGTAGAAAAGAATTCCGGGCCCCCAAGAATGAGTTTTCATTGGCGAATACATCTCATACTTAATATCTTTGCCCGTAATACCTGCCTGGACATCATGTGATGTCTGGGCTTTTTATCAACTCAGGGTCGCCGTAAGGCAATGACCAAGGAGATAGACTATGGAAAACATAGAGTTAAAAACATTAACGGCTTTTGTTAATGATGACGCAAGAACAGTAGCACTTACCGCAAGGAAAGATGCTTACTTCAAGACGCATTTGAACCACGAATTAATTGCTAGGAATGGTTTCGAAGCACGAGTAATAAATAGGAATCTTTCGGATAGAAAAGCGAACGAATCTTTGATATTATTCAAAGGAGCATTTCTAGGTAGTGGGTATAGGGTAGTTAAGCTAGCCAACATCCAACAATAATACTTTTAAAGGTTTTGCGGGCCCCCGTAACTAGGTTAACAACTCAGACTTAAACTCTGACTAAACCCCTAGTTACAATCGGATAGCCCGCAATTTTAAAAACTAATAAGGAACTACAATGTCACCAGCAATTATTAATTCTCGATTCTTGACAGACGAACAAATTACTGCCAAACTCAACAGACAATATATCCACCGACTAAGATTTCATGGTGGAGAATTTAAAAAGAAATTATCGATAACTCTGAACACTGTACTTGATGATTTCAAGCGAAGTAATCGATCTGGATCGCCGAGGTCTATTAGAGACAAGCTCGATTCAACTACCAAACGTGACTTCAACAGGGCCTTAAGTGCCGCTGCCAGAGTGACTCAAGTGAAGCCAAGTAGAAAAGCTTCACAGTAAAGAATAAGGCGGGCCCTCGGCAATAGGTTATCACTTCTAATGATCACACCCTATGCCACGAACGTAAGTTCACCTAGCCCGCCTTTCTAAACCGGAAAAGCCTGACTTAATTGTTGGGCTTTTTTTTTAGGATAAATTATGAGCGATGAATTTGAACCAGAATCAAAGTACATGTTTGGCAATGATAAAGAGCTAGAGGTAATAAAGAATAGCCTACTCAAGACAACGTTAGAGCTAGACGAAGTAAAAGATGCTTTACAGATTTTTGCCAGAGAGATAACAGCTAGTGCATTTGACCCAGAATCTATTACTCAGAATATTATTACTCAGACCAACATGTTACGTTCTATTATAGAATCAGTAGACTTGGGATACTTGAGCTGTAAGCAATGCTCTCAGAGTCTTTTTCAGGCAGGAGAAAGAGTCGAAAACTCACATCCATGCTACCGGGGGGATTGCAAGCACGGGCTTAGCGGGTTATAATATAGTCATGAAACGATTCTTGCTAGTATTACTGATGCTAATAACTACGCCCGTGTTGGCTGTAGATTTGTACCTAAGCACTGGAGCAGTGTATATGGGTAGAGATGAAAACTATGCCAGTACATACCAACCGGTAGTAACACTGCTGGTAGAGCAAAGCGTAAAGGATTATCCTTGGTTTATATCTATAACTACAGTCGATGAATATTATTTGAGACAGAAGGTATTTATATCCAAGCATTATACAGTACAGGCAGGAAAGAGAATAGGTAAGTGGAACTATAGTGACGACACTTTCTTTTACTTTGATTTCGGACTAGCAGCTATATCTGAACGTTCGTATGCAAACTCTAGTTACATTACATTTTATGAAAGTCTAGGAGTATCGTTCCACGATTACCGACTAGGCCTAACGCACACATCAAACGCTGGACTTAACCAGCCTAACCACGGGGAGACCACGGTAGTATTTCAGTACAAGCTAGACTTTTAGAGTAGTATTAATGCAGAGTATATCATTGGTAGATTTCTGGGCTCATAACCCATAGGTAGGACGTTCGATTCGTTCCTCTGCATCCATTTTTCCAGAGCATTTTGAAGCTCTTTGTTATTTTGAAAACATAGGAATAAATAAAAATGAAAAACCATATCACCATCCCTGGTGTAGATGTGGGCATTGTAATCGGAAGGTTTCAAGTGTTCCACAACGGTCATTATCAAATGATCAAAGCCGCAGCAAGTTTATCCAAGAAACTTATTATATGCATTGGCTCAGTTAACAAATCCCCTAGCCCAAAGAACCCATTCACTCCTGACTTTCGTAAAGAAATGATAGTTGCAGGTTGTGATTTCGTAGATTGCAACGACACTGATAAAGTACAATTCGTTTATCTAAACGACTTCATGTACGAAGATAACAAGTGGCTTAGAGAGGTGCAAGAAGAAGTAGCCAACCGTCTACTGCATTGGTACGGAGAACTTGCTACTGAACAGTTGAGTGACCTGTATGGCAATAAATCAGATAAGATTAAAGTAGGATTGTTCGGACATCTCAAGGATCAAAGTTCGTACTACTTACATAAGTTTCCACAATGGCAACTTTTCGAGTTACCTGGCTACGACGAAGCAATACATGCAACAGAGTTACGTGACGACTTATGGGGTAATGGACAGGCCGGAAGAAAGCATTTAGATCAATTAGAAGAAAGTATTCCACGAGAAGTATTCAAGTTAATATCTAAGTGGACTAACACTCATGGAGACATCTACCAGTGGCTAAGCGAAGAAGACACGTTCGCTAAAAACTACTATGATAATGTTAATCCGGAAGGGTCGCATGAATACATAAGGCACACTGCTGATGCTGTAGTAACATGCAAAGGTCACATACTATTAATACAACGTGGAAAAATTCCAGGAGAAGGATTATGGGCATTACCCGGAGGTCATCTTGAAGGATCAGAAACTCTGGCTCAAGCAGCACTTAGGGAACTTATCGAAGAAGCAGGAAGCAGAATTAACCCAGCCGTATTACATAACGCCATACGTGGAGAGAAAAACTTTGATCATCCACAGAGGTCACTCTTATGTAGAACTATTACGACTGCATTCTATTTCCCATTAAATTTCAAACAACTTCCCCTACTAGTTGCAGCAGATGATGCAATGAATGCTAAGTGGGTAACCTTTAACGAATTCGAAACAATGTGGTTCAATCGTGAACTGTTCGAAGACCATGGAGATATAGGTAGCTACTATATCAACAGTGAAGCAACTCAGCTAATAACAACGTAGTATTTTGAAACTACGGTCTAATTTGAAAGACACAACAGAGGATTTAACTAATGAATATTACCAATGCATTAATAGAAAAATATGGCATATGCATACTTGCGGATGCATATAAACCATCACACCCTGTCCAGTACCCAGAAAATACCACAGAAGTTTGCACATATTTAGAAGCACGAAAGAATATGATGTTGGGCAAGAACAATCCAGATTTACCTATCATCTTCTTCGGTATGCAAATCACCATGGACCAATACTTCACCAAGCCCCTTACTATGGAGCAGGTAGAAAATTCAAAAGTATTTTGGGATAATGTAGGCATGACTACTTTCCCTTATGAATTATTCAAAGTCGTAGTAACTGAAATGGGTGGTAAACTACCCTTAGAAATACGATGCCTTCCTGAAGGTACAGTAGCTAATGTGCATACTGCCTTATACACCATAAAGAATACTGATCCCAGATTCTTCTGGCTACCTGCATACGTAGAAACAATCATACAGCAGAACACTTGGTACCCAACTACCGTTGCGTCTCTAAGCTGGACTGTCAAGTTAATACAGAGACAATTCCTAGACGACTCTTCCGACTTACCAGTGGAAAGCCTGTACTACAAGCTCAATGACTTTGGGTTCAGAGGAGTTACTTGCCTGGAGCAAGCCATGATAGGGGGGTTAGCTAACTCTATTAATTATATAGCCAGTGATACATCTGTGGCTAACATCCTTGCAGATGAAGTATACAATTGCGAAAGAAGTATTGGTGATGTAGCTACTCATGGGATACCTGCCATGGAGCATATGACATCAACTGCTTGGGGTAAAGATAACGAAGTAGAAGCTATACGAAACTTCATAGAAACATTTTGTTGCGATGGTGGCATGGGTTCAGTGATAGCCGACACCTACAACGTCTACGATTTTATAAAAGATATTATAGGCGGTGAACTAAAAGATCTTATCCTTACTAAGGTCAAGGAGTCAGGAGGGTGTGTAATAGTACGACCTGACAGTGGAGATCCTACTATAGTTCCTATAGAATTACTAACTATGCTTGAGGAAGTATTCGGAGTAGAAATTAACTCCAAAGGGTACAAGGTATTACCTTCATTTATTAGAGTCATACAAGGAGATGGAATGAATATACAATCCATCAAAAGCCTTTATGACAATATGAGAGAGACTAAGTGGTCTATAGATAATATATGCATAGGAATGGGAGGAGGTCTACTGCAGCAAGTGTCACGTGATACGTTAAGCATTGCTCAAAAAGGCTCCCAGATAACTGTTAACGGTGAGAGTTATGGTATATCAAAAGACCCGGTAACAGACCCTGGTAAGAAATCTCAGGAAGGTGAATTTGACGTTGTAGAAGTATGTGGGAAACTGGTTACGGTTAACCGTAGTTCTACCGATTTATTAAATGACGGACTATTACGACTTATATACCTGGATGGAGATGTGCTAGACTATAGAAACTTTAAACATATTCGTGAACGTGCAGCTGAAGGTATAGAGAGAGAATTCGCTAAGTACCAGAGAACATTGGCACTAAAAGCGAAACTTGGCACAACACAATAAGCGAATTATCGTACAGCACAATAACCTAAAAATAAGGGAGCAATATCGCTCCCTTATTTAATTAGAGGATCAAAAAAATGTACCCGTTTATAAAAGTTATCAGTGACGTCCATGAAGAATTCTTCAGGGAAAAAGGCGCAGGTAATAAGGCACTCGTCCAGCTACCGAAAGAAGATACTGATAAGAATACTATATTAGTTATAGCAGGGGATTGGAATACGTTCGCTTCTAAGACTAAATATTCAATGGGTATTGAACGTTTAAAAGTTTTGTCCGATCAGTATATGTATGTACTATTAGTACTAGGTAATCATGATTATTGGGGGTATAGAATAGGTGATGCAGAAGAGTGGATTAAGGACCAGCTCAAAGATGAGCCTACAATATTCTTACTGGAACGTGATACTCTAGAATTAGAGGGTATGCGATTCGTAGGTACTACCATGTGGGCGAATATGTGCAAAGATCCTACTCGTGCTTGGGAGTTAAATAGAACTTGGAGTGATCTAAAAAAGATACGAACACCCGATTACCGGAAAATACGAGCTACTGAGATAGCAGCGATACACGTCAGATCTTACAAGTACATAGAAAGCGTAGTTAGTACTAAGTTCGATGGACCTACTATAGTAGTGACTCATCATGTACCGTGCGAACTCTCAGTTATAGAGAGATACAAAACGGATTGGAGGACACATCATTGTTACGTGTCAGATCAATCAAAGATTTTAGAAGAGAACGACATTGCTCTGTGGTTTCACGGACACTTACATAACTCTAGCGATTATGAAGTATTTGGAACCCGTATAGTATGTAACCCAAAAGGTTATGTAACAGAGCCCAACCCGGACTTTAATCCGGACCTTTTGATAGACCTCAATGAAGAGGAAGGAGAGAACCATGCAAAATTTTCAGAAGATAGTAAACCATAAAGAGACTTCACAGACTCAGGTCATTCCTGGAAGAGCTGCAGAGATGCAACGTAACAACTACGGAGGAGTCAACTTCGTAGTATCTGATAGACAGTTCCTATTGCGTTTCCTAGTAACTGGTGCAGGAGCCGGTACCTACAACGTAGGTGGCGACGTCGATATAGCAACAGGTATTAACCGGTTGTCAGAGATAATCACGAACAATGGCATGGCCGTAGTAAAGGAACTGATTGCGTTCAGTGCTGCAGGAAGAGCGCCTAAGAATGATCCGGCTCTATATGTCTTGGCTATGTGTGGAAGCTGTACTAATTTAGACGTACGTAGATTAGCTCTATGTCCTGATACAATAGCTCAAGTCGTAAGAACTGGCACTCACTTATTTACCTTCATTAATTATGTTGGATCTATGAGAGGATGGGGCAGAGCTTTGCGAAGAGCTATAGCATCTTGGTATGATGGTAAGAATATTGAAAATCTTACATACCAAGTGTTAAAGTACCGGCAGAGAGAGGGGTATTCTCATAACAGGGCAGTACAGCTAGCTCACCCTTCAAATTCAGGCGTTAACCACCAGAAACTTTACAAGTATATTACTAGACCTGGGGACTTGACTGTTGTAGAAGATATATCCAGAGATAACGCTCTAGTAAGTGCCTTTATAGAAGTTCAAGACGTCGAGACACCTCTTCGTCGCATGATAGAGCTAGTGTCTAAAGAGGGGCTTCCTTGGGAGTTTCTGCCTACGCACGCTTTGAGTAGCAGAGATGTATGGGCTGCATTACTGCCTAAGATGAATATAGGTGCTTTAGTGAGGAACCTAGGAAAGCTATCGAGCATTGGACTATTAGTGCAAGGTAGTGAAGCTGAACGTATTGTGGTGAACAAGTTACGTAGCAAAGAAGCTATTCAGAGATCTAGAATACATCCCTTCAATATCATGAACGCCTTGTGTACCTACCAGTCTAACGCAGGATTCAGAGGTAGCTTAACTTGGAGAGCTGTACCTAGAGTGGTTGATGCGCTGGACGAAGCTTTCTATTCTTCTTTCGGAAACGTAAGACCTACGGGTAAAAGAATAATGCTAAGTGTAGATGTGTCAGGCTCAATGGACTTTACTTACTTATCGTCTAACCCTGCTATGTCCGCAAGAGTAGGGGCTATGGCTATGTCATTAGTAACTATGAACATCGAAGATAACGTTATTATTAATGGGTTCTCCGGTAAGTTAGTAGACTTAGCTGTTAGTCCTAGACGTAGATTGGATGATAATATCAGTGCAGTCAATGGCCTTACTTTTGGTAGAACTGATTGCTCCTTACCAATGGCTACCGCCATACGGGATAACCTAGAGATAGATACTTTTGTTATATACACTGACAATGAGACTTGGTCTGGCAACGGACATCCGTCTCAAGTGTTAAAGCAGTATCGTAATAAGACTGGAATAGACGCCAAGCTTATAACGGTGTGTATGAGTGGGTCTTCTGTTTGCGGGTCTATTGCAGATCCTAGAGACCCGGGTATGTTGGATGTAGTTGGTTTCGATACTTCTACTCCAAGTATTATATCTGAATTCTCTAAGATGTAGTTCAATAAAAAATACCTTTTTGGTATAACAACTATGAAGCACACTTACCCCGTACTTCATTAATCTTTTATAGTATAATTCTTTATCTGAGGAAGCTACTTCCTCTTGAATTAAAGAACCCCTTCGATCTACGATCTTTGGGGTTTACCTTCTCGAATCTCCTGGAGAACGTTAACGGGACCGTCGCCGGCGCATGCGGGCTGGAACAAGAAGGACATGAGTGTATAAGATTAGAGTTTAAAGAGTTTTAAGTTTTATAGTATATTAAAAAGAAAAAGAAAGGAGCTACTCCTTTCTGATATTTTCACATCCATCTCTTTCCTACGGAAAGTCCTGCGGAGCGATGGATGACATGAGTGTACGGATCCGGGGCCCTGGTGCACTGCAGCTGGTCCAGGCACGCCTACACTGAGTATAAAACTTTAATAGACTCCGACTGTAAAAAGTCGGAGTCAACCCTTTCACTTTATAGTTTTTTTTAGTACAATACTAAACATGAAGATAGGAATAGATCCAGGAAAAGTTAACACCGGAGTTGTACTCTTAGATGAGAACGATGACATTCTAGAATCTTGTGTGCTTAGCATGAAAGATATAGGGTTGGTTGGCGTTGTAGATAAGATATGGGAGTTATGTAACCCCCACGATATAACTTCAATAACGTCAGTAGGCATAGAAAGATACGTAGCCTACCGAGGAGTTATGACTGCCGATTCTGAATATATAATTAAGCTCATTGGTGCATTAGAATATTTGTTTGAAAGTAATGGATTCCCTGTCAAACTGTATAGGGCAGTTGACTGGAAGATAAGACTTTGCAAACACTTATTTAAAACCTGTGACTTTAAAAATCCATCTAAGAAATTTGATAAGAAATATAGTATGGCTGCTGCTGAGGCAGTTATAGGATATTCCACTAAAACAGACCATGAAGCTGACGCAGCATGTATTGCATATTATGCAGGGGTAGATAAATGAAAAAAGTTCAAGGTGCAGATGTAACCTGGCACGATGTTAAGAACCATGTAGATGTGACTTTCGAGATACATACCGAAACTAATAAGGCTAAAAAAACTACTGGCTGGTATATTAAAGATACTAGGTCTGGTAAATTTGTAAACAAGAAGCACCCATTCGAAACAAGACCATCAGTTACTGATGTACTGCTTACGGCAGGTGCCAAGAGTCCAGGATATTAAAGGAGAGAACTATGTCCAGAAGATTAACTCTTATTGAGAAGACGAGTATTGCTAAGCGTGCAATACGTGAAAGCTATAAGACCCAAGAGCGTGAAGATGTTGAAGCAGAGATTACTCGTATAGCTACTGCGGCTTATTACGAAGTGGTGGGGGACAATGAAGAAGCTATTAACGATTTACCAATAGGGTTTATGATTAGAGATTGTTCAATAGCATTGGTACGTGAAGGACTACCTTTGAGACTTGCTATAGAAGATTCAAAGCCTATACCAATGTGCATGCATAACCCTTCTATTGACGTAGAAAGCTTATCGGAGCATAGAACTCTTACCTCATGGTTAGATAAAAGACTTGAGTTGAACACTGAGATGTCAGATAAGTATGCAGAGTTTTACAGTAATATCGTAGGACCTAGTACTACAGTTGCAGGATTACTCAAACGATTTCCTGACGCTTATTTATATTTCCCGGAGTCATTAAAAGATGAAGCGGAAGAGCTCAATAAGGCTCGTAGATTCCTAGCAGGTTGACTTATGCTTCTAGGTTTGTTATATTTTACTTACATTAATTAATAGAGAGAATATTAAAATGAGAGTAAATGTAGTAGACCTAGTTGGTAACGTAGTCAAAGTTGGCTGTACAATAGCTTACCCTGTCAGAACTAAATCCTTAATGAAAATGCAAGTGGCTAAGGTTACGAGTATTAAGTCCGAGATACAAGGTCAAGGGCATATAGGAATCGTAGCAACCCTAGTCGGTGAAAATAATAGACCTAAACGATTCAGGTCATTCGATAGGTGTGTCGTAATACAATAATGAATTATACAGATTTAATTAATGGCTCCGTTGAACTCATCGGGGCCATTTTTCTATGCGTGAATATAAAAGAATTACACTTAGCGAAAGAGATACGTGGAGTAAGCGTTTTACCTACCATCTTCTTTGCACTGTGGGGTGTTTGGAATTTATATTTCTATTCCTTTAACGATTTTATGTGGAGTTTTATGGGAGGATTAGCTATAGTGTTAGCAGAATTTATATGGTTAGTACAAGCCGTATACTATAGTGGACACTTTTTACCTAAATGGGGTTATAAGAAATGAAAAGACAAGACATAAATAACATAGTACATGACTACAGTGTACAGACTGATATTTTAAAGATTCACAATAGTGAAGTTTCAGAATTTAAAAAAGTTATACGAGAGCTGGAAGGGTTCAGAGATACTCTTCATAAAGCTCACAATGGGTACACAGACCCTAATATAGAAACTCCTGAGTCATCAGACGAAGCCTTGCTTGCTGTAGTAAGAGAAGCTCGTGGAATGATAGAACAAGATCTGCATACTTCTTTATCTCAACTGTCCATAGCAATAGGATTGTTAAGAAATTGGAGATCAGTTACTGCGTTGTCTAATGAGCAACGAAACGAGTTAGCCTCTGGTACTACTGAATTCTTAGAGACTAACGTTATAGCAGACGCTCATCGTCAGCTTAAAGAAGCAAACAAAACTATTCGCAAGCCAGACGCTCCATTTGAACATGTACATGGGCCAGGATGTGAACACTAAATAAGGAAGAGAGATGGAATCATACTTCACGTCCGATTTGCACTTCGGACACTATAATATAACTAAATACTGCCCACTGACCCGTGGGCATTTTTCTACCACAGATGAAATGAATGAGGAGATCATAAAGAATTGTAACGACGTAGTAGGGCCTGATGACAACTTGTACATCCTAGGCGATGTAAGCATGCACAACCCTTCGTTGGCAATAAAAATGCTAAAGAGAATGAACGGTAAAAAGTTCTTAGTACTAGGCAATCATGACAAGGTCAAAGGAAAGAAGGAGGCCTTACAAGAGTTCTATGACTGTTTCGAGTGGGTAGAGGAATACAAGGAAATATACGTGCAAGACTTGAGCATACCTTCTGGAAAGAAGAGACAGAAAATCATAATGTCTCACTACGCCTTTAGGGTGTGGAATGGACAGGTCAGAGGTACGTGGATGCTGTACGGACATAGCCATGGTGCATTACCTGCACTAACTAACAATTCGATGGATGTAGGCATGGATACTCGTAAAGAGTTCAAGCCTTATTCTTACAAAGAAATCAAAAACATCTTCAAGGGTCATTCAATTGATTGCGAAGATATACGGGAGCGATAATTATGTTTAATTGGATTAGGAAGATAGGAAAGAATGAGGTAGGCCCGGATGCTAGCCCTTACTATTCTAATGAGCTACGTAGACAGGAGATAGTGGCAGCAGTTGAGGTACTCAATGAAAAATTGAAACACTCTAAGGCTGCTTCCCTAGGAGGGTACCGTGGGTTAGAGATAGATAATTCCGGTGCTACCCCCACTATAAAGGTATGGAGTGGATCATAGGTTAAACTACGGGTATATTCCATTAGGACAATGCCCGTGAAACTACTTATTATACTAGCGTTACTACTATCTACTTCAACCATTCATTCCAGAGCGTTATACGAAACTCGTGTGGAATATTCTGTTGGTGGATATTCTGTCAGGATGACTCATAACTATTCAAAAACCGCTACGTGTTGGCTACGAGCAGATAATGGGGCTAGGTATGAGAACATACGTATACCTCCTAGAGGCTGGTCGCAGTGGCTATGGATACGAGATGTAAACGCCAGATTCAATCTGGATTGTCAAGTATATCAAGACCTGTATGCAGTCAAGGAATCGTTAAATACTGAAGGGTAAACATGGTATAAGTATTATGAGAGGATACTACCGTTTCGTAGTAGCCACATAGGAGATAACCATGTCAAACTTAAACGAGAAATTAGTATTTGTAAAGCACCTGATGTTTATAGCAACCTTAAGCATGGTTACTATGGCATCAGCAACTTACATAGTAGAAAACGCATATGCTGAACCTGTAAGTACTACAACCGAAGAAGATTTAGATGTCCAGAGAATAGGGCACTACTTAGACTTTGTAAAGATGGACAGCAGTGCAGACTTAGTTAGGGGTATGCTAGTTAATGTTATTGGGGATAGAGTATACGTTAAATTGTATAACCCGTACCCTCATAGAGCTAACTGTGTAGCAGTTATGCCGGCTATAGACGTCACCGTTCCTATACTAGGAGTAAAAGGACACTACTGGACGGACTGGACACTAGCTAACGAAGTAAGTCACAATGTAGCATACTATAAATGCACATCTACTCCTCAATAGAAATATTGAGTACACCCTGGAATAACACCCAGGGTTTCTTTTTAAATGAGATGAACAATGGAAATAGAAAAACATATAAAGCAAATAAAAAATAACATGCCTGTAGTGAAGACGGTAATATCCATGGTGACCTTACTGTTCGTAGCAGTGGGAAGTTATAACTATGCATACGACTACATGGATGAATACGTTCATACTCAAAAAGAAGCTGACCTAGAACAAACAGAAATGTTTGTTTTAAGAGAACGCTTCATAGCAAGGTCTACCTTAGATAGGTATGAGACCCAGCTAGCCCTTACAAACCTAGAATTACGTTTCTACGATGGAATGAATCTGACCGATTCTGACAAAGTGCGCAAAGAAGATCTGCATGCCAAGCGTAGGTTCTTAAACACAGAGATACAACGTCAAAGAGAGATAAGTCAAAAACCTGACTCTTACTTCCTTAACGGAATTTCTCCCTAGAACACCCCTACCTCCACTATATTATATTGCACGAACTTATGTCCATCGTGTATACTGTCACGTGTGTACCAAATAGGAGTAAATAAATATGTCTGATGATAAGATATATCCTAAGTTCGACATGAACGAGATGGACCAAAAGGTTATGGACTTGTTCTGCATACAAGAGGAATTAGATCTTGTATCTTCTGCCCTAGTTGAGGGTGAGATAGGATCAGAAGAAGCTGCCAATATACTCATGGGCATCTCTCGACTATATAAGCTCAAGATATCCAGACTGCATAACATCTTTATAGCTGGATGTAATCAGAAGAAAATAACGTATTAATTACCACAATGACGGTAAACCGTTAGGCCGACTAGAACCTATTACAATGCCTAGTAGGAGTATACAACCTCCGACCTTATTTCATGATAGTTTACTATTGTGGTATAAGTAGTATGAAAGAACCTTTTATGGCCCCTTAGCTCAGTTGGTTAGAGCATACGACTCATAATCGTCAGGTCCCCCGTTCGAGTCGGGGAGGGGCCAGATCAAATACCATAGGAATATAAAAATGAAATAGACTGATCAAAAAGTACCATCTTCTTGTTTCGGCGGAAGCTGTAAACTATCAACTCTATGCTATGGAGTATTAGGACCTACCGGTCTACTACACAGAGCAACTTTTTCAAAATCTTTAGCCAATCATATACTTACTTACAAAGGATACGAGCACTACACCGTAGAGCGGCTTTCGTACACCCGAGGTAAGGTATTAAGCCCTGGTGAAAAATCCAAGGCAGTCTACGGAGTTATTGGTACGAAAAAAGATAGAGTGTTAAGAATACCTTTGACTATGGAATCAGCAATGATTTATACTGAAGATGATTCACGACACATAGAAGAGATTTATTTAAACAAATTATGACCCGGTAATTCAATTGGACAGAATGCGACTTCTAAACTCGTAAATAGAGGTTCGATGCCTCTCCGGGTTACCAAATTTTGAGGGAATAATTTCTAGATATTTAGGGATTGTTTTCGGGGATGTTTTCGTTGTTTGGCATCCTCTGAGCCCAGTGGGCGGTGGCGCATATAACACCCTCAAGTAGAGCCCAGTATGTGGACGCAAGATTTGCGAAATTCCCGTGCCTAAACATACCTCCTTACTAGCGGTTACCTCGTGCTAGCTTGGGCGATCTACTCGCGCATTCGAGAATATCCTCGGAATGCATTTTTAATTTATTAACACAATACACAGGAGAACTACCATGAATAAAAATAATCGTATTACATTTTCACAAGCGTTGATAGCTCTATTCCTTATGCTAGCAATAGGAACTGTACCTGCTCACGTAGAAGGTGAGGAAATATCTAAGTACTCTAGAAAAGAATGGCCACATTGGTCCGACCTGGACAGAGACTGTCAGAACACTCGCAATGAAGTACTGATAAGAGATGGTGAGAATATATTATTCAAATCCTGGAAAGATTGCCGAGTATTATCGGGAAGATGGCATACTCCGTACAACGGATACCTGTATCATGGGTTAGCCCTGAAGCTTGATGTAGACCATATAGTTCCATTGAAGTGGGCACACGCTCATGGAGGGTGGAAATGGAACAAGAAAGAGAAGCGATACTTTGCAAATGACATGGATAACTTGCTTACTACAAGCGCAAAAGAAAACCGGTCTAAAGGAGCGAAAGGCCCTACGGTATGGCTTCCGTCTGATGAAGACTACCATTGTGAGTACATTGTAAGATGGGATAGAGTTGTAGAAAAATACAAACTACCTAAGCTACATGACAGCAATAAAGTGTGCAAGTCCGATAAGTTATACAAGGAAACTAAATCCAGAATATTCAAAGGTAAATAGAAATGCCATTTTTCGATTATGAATGTAAAGGATGCAGTGCAATCCTTAATAACAAGTTAGTAAAACGATGGGACTCTGAAGTAGAGTGTAAAGAGTGTGGAAAGACCATGGAGAAGATGGTCAGCGCACCCTCCCGTCATGGTTATAAGCTAGTAGGTGAAGGCTTCTACAAGAACGACCAAAGTGTTAGAGACATGAACGAATTTAAACAACTAGGGGCCCTTAACAATAAATTGTTAAACAATGTACCCGACGGCTAATAGGAGAGCAACGTCATGGGAGAACTATTCCCAGAAGATATATTAGAAGAAGCAGTGGAGGACAGCGAGGAGGACTTCACTAGTTTACTCACGGTCCAGTCTGCCACAGAAACCATAATGTATACCCCTGCAAAGGGATCTTTATCATCCGCAACTAACCTCAAAAAAAACAAACGAACACTTAGTATACGAACTAAGGCGCTTAGAGGAATAGCCTCTGGTAGGCATAACCACCGGTCTAATAGGCGACTAGCCAAAATTGGTCAACCAACTAATCTGAAAGAAACACCTTACTCCATAAGAAGGAAACCTGCAATGTCAGAAACAACTGCAAGTCTGGTAACTAGCGAAGCTGGTTCAGAAATATCAATACTAAACAACCGAAACAATTTATTCTGGGTAGAAAACACCGTATTCGTTATAGCCGAATCTGTATTAGATTTTATACAAGAACTGGCTTCGGACATGACTAATTTAAATTTTACGGTAACGACAGAGTCTAGAGCGAATGGTAACCAAGTTCTAAGAATGATGAGAACCTCTCAAGATGGCAATACTGAAAAATTAGAGTTCTTTATTTACTGCACAGAAGAAGTAGGTAAGTCGGTACAAGTGTACTACATGAGTAATATAAGCCTTGGTACCTTGAACGCTATGAACATGGTCTTCGCAACGTACCTGTATGAAGATAAGGCTGAAGAGGGAGTGTACGGAATCTTCTTGGACTACAAGACTTTTGACGTACCTAGGAACCAAGTTGTATCTGCCCATTTCCATAGAACCAATAAGGATTTTGAATACAATAAAACTACCCTATATCCGAAAATAGATATTGAGAGTATGGTAGCCTTGTATATAGAATCTAATGAGAATATTTTATTACTACAGGGTAGTCCAGGCGTTGGTAAAACTTCTTTAGTAAAAATATTACTTAGATGTTTAGCCGAAAATAAAAAAGATGACATAAAGTGTTGTTACGTTAAAGACCATGCTGTGTTAAGAGAAGATAGCTTTTGGACGTTAATGACTCAGCAAGTATTTGATGTGCTTATACTAGATGACTTAGATGATGAGTTACTACCTAGGACTGTAGATCGGAACGAAGGTATAGTCAATAAGTTACTAAGTTTTAGTGATGGTCTTTTCGATACTCCCACGAAGATAGTAATTACTACTAACCTAGCTGACTCCGGTATAGATCCTGCTATTGTAAGGCCCGGTCGTTGTTTCGATGCACTAAAGATACCGCCTCTTACACATGATGAAGCTAAAGAGATTTGGGTCAATGAATACGACATGACTCCAGATCAGTGGACTAACGAAGGATGCTTTGATGAAGATATGGAGTTCGTTACACAGGCGCTGCTAGTGTCAGAAGTGGAAAGAATATTGGCCATATCTAGCAAAGATTACTTGCGTGATCAAAGCATATCCGTAAGGACTAAATATGAAAAATCTAGAGATTAGATGTATAGAGCTTGTGCACAGCCTACAGCGCAGGTTGAAAAAACCTGAGGAAGTAGGTGCTATACTTAAAGAAATAATAGTGGTAGTACCACGAGAAGAATTCCTAGCCATGATGGCTAGGAACAATATGCCCAACACGGATTCATCCGTAGTAACAATAGTGGGCGTTACCTGTACTTCAGAAACTTAACAAGGAGAGAACATGACAGACTTTACAGACCCCTACATAGAAACGTTTTCCGGGGAACGATTCTACATAGATGACTTAGCAGAAACGTCATCAATAAACATAATAGATATAGCTCACGCCCTATCTAACATATGCAGATTCACTGGACATTGCAGTAGATTTTATTCAGTTGCGGAGCATAGTTACTTAGCTTCATATATGGCACCAAAAGGCTATGAGCTACACGCACTTATGCACGATGCAAGTGAAGCTTACATATGTGACATAGCTAAGCCCTTCAAGAGCAGACTAGACAACTATGAAGAAATAGAATCTAGCATCATGAAGAGAATAGGTGTGAAATTCGGATTACCTTTGAACTTTGAAAACCACCCTATAGTTAAGGACATCGACGTGGCTTTGCTAATGTATGAAGCAAAACGTCTAGTCCCTTCTGGTGGTAAAGGGTGGGTGGAAGATAGCCTGATAAAAGTAGATGCGGAGGAGCTGCTCAAAGAAGTCAGTGTTGGAGTGTCTATTGGAAAAGGACCCAACATGGCGGAGTTGCTTTTCTTAAATCGATTTAAAAGTCTTGTGGAGAACCAAGAAGACTAAGGATTAATGATGAGCGGGTTAAGTTCAAATTGTTATACAGATTTATGTAGAACGGGGAACGGGATACACTTACTGAGTGAGCAGCTAGATGTTTCAGCCGTGTTGCTACCTGACACTATATTGAAAAAATATATAACGTTAGCATTCATGCAACTCAATTCTGCAATAAGAATAAAACTTCCGGCGCTAGTGAGTAGGAATGAGTCTACGCTGTTCGTACCTATGTTAGAAACTCAGACTCAAGGCGTGTTGACCATGAAGCCTCACAAGGGCATGAGGTCTCGTGATGTAGTTAGCTACCTATCGTCGGGAGGCACCATACGTGATGCTTTTAGAGTTTGCGTTGTTTTAGTAGTGGAGGCCATATACAGGTTTTCAAACAATGATAATACATTGTACGAAAAACACACAACCGCATTAAGCAACATAGCTAGCCTAGATCTTATGCGACTGGAGGCATATAGCGACTGCGACAATAGCTCACTAACTGAACAGCAGGTTATACATCGATTAGGTGCAAGTAATATGGTGACAACTACTAGTAGGTCAAATGCATACCGAACAGGCATGTTGAGGAGATCTAGTAAGAGGTGGGGCGGACCGGATTCAGACATCACTAGCAGTTGTAAGCTTGAACATCACACTTGGAGTCATGAAATTAACGAGCTCTGTAGGCTGGCGCATTCCGGTAACTCACATTTGAGCTCCGATGCCGTGGCTACCTCTGTGCACAGTAACGTCAATTGGGATAGTAGGTTTGGGGCTATGAACGCCATGTGCGGAAATAGAGGATTGAGCTATTACGTACAGCACCTATTAGAGCCGGGAGTGGTTACTTGGAAAGACAATTCTGCTGCAAAGAATGGATTAGGAGTACTACGTGAGTTAAGACTAACCAGCGTAGGGCATTTAAAAGATCATATAAATAATGGAGGAAAAGGTTTAAGAATTCATATAGATGAATTGGAAAAACTGTTAGACTAAACGTTAAACTAATCTCTACCCGCTCACGTTCGATGGGCGGGTAATAATAAATATAAGCTCAGGAGATAAACATGCTAGTGAAAAAGCGTGATGGCACGTTTCAAGAATTTAAGATAGAAAAAATACATGAACATTCTAAATGGGCATGTGAAGGGTTAGAAGGTGTAAGCCAGTCTGAGTTGGAGACAGATTGTGGAGTACAGCTTTATGAAGGTATGCCTACTTCAGAAATACATAACTCATTGATAACTGCTGCTGCCGACAAGGTAGTAGATCACCCAGATTGGGCCAAGGTGGCAGGAAGATTATTACTACTGCAGATGTATAAAGAAGTTACAGGTGGAAACATTGCTTACCCCGACCTGAAAGATGTACTGAACAAGGGAGTTGCAGAAGGGGTTATTCATTCTGACCTGTTGGGAGACTATTTTGATATAGATCTACTAAGCACTTTGTGCGATAAAGTGAAGGATAATGACTTTAACTTTGAATACCTGGGACTCAAGACCTTATACGACAGATACCTTAAGAGAGCTAGCGATGGATCTCTTATAGAATTGCCTCAGCACTTCTTTATGAGAATAGCAATGGGACTATCTATGGCTGAAAAGGCCGAAGATCGTACGGAAAAGGCGATAGAGTTTTTTACATTATATTCGGACTTATCGTTCATGAGCTCAACCCCAACGCTATTCAATTCCGGTACTACGCACCCTCAATTGTCTAGTTGCTTCCTATTATCCATGGGAGATAGCCTAGATGGCATATTTGGTTCGCTAAAAGAAGCTGCACAATACTCTAAGTTCTCAGGTGGTCTAGGCATGAGCCTGACTAACATACGATCTAAAGGGTCTAAGGTAGTAGGAACTAGCGGTATAGCTGGCGGTATAGTCCCATACGCCAAGTTATTCAATGATGTATTACTGGGCTTCGACCAGGGCGGAAAACGACTTGGAGCAGGGGCGTTATACCTTGAACCTTGGCATTACGACTTTGAAGACTTCTTACTACTTAAGAAGAACGTCGGAGATGAGCGTAGAAGAGCGCATGACACTCACCTAGCTAGTTGGATACCTGACTTGTTCATGGAGCGCCTAAGAGATGGTGCAGAGTGGAGTATGTTCTGTCCAAATGAGGTACCTGACCTACATGAATTGTATGGGGATGAGTTCAAAGCTGCGTATGAAGATGCAGAGAATAGAGGGTTAGCTAAGAAAGTTGTACCAGCCAGTCACATATGGCAACGTATAATTAGCACCTTGTTCGAATTCGGTGCTGGATGGCCTTGTTTCAAAGACCATGCTAACAATCGAAATATGCAAAGGGATACGGGAGTAGTGCATAGTTCTAATTTATGTACAGAGATAACTCTCAATACTGTGTCTAACGACACCTCAGCGGTATGTAACCTTGGCTCAATAAACCTATCTAGGCATGTGACTCTTGACGGAGCAATGGACTGGGATAAGCTAGAGGTCAATGTAAAGACTGCCATACGTATGCTAGATAACGTCATTGAGATAGGCATAATTCCGCATGAAAACGGAGTTAAGTTTAACCAAATGGAAAGAGCTATTGGCCTAGGAATCATGGGGTTAACAGAACTGACTACTGCACTTGGTATAGACTTTGAAAGTTCAGAGTACTTAGAGTTTAACAACGAACTCATGAAGCGCTTTTCTTACTGGGCAATAGAAGCATCTGCTGATCTAGCTCAGGAACGTGGGTCTTATCCTCTGTTCGAAGATAGTGAGTGGGCCAAAGGTAACTTACCATACGACACTGCAAACGATAACGGTAGAGCCCTTGTAACGGGATCTACTTACTACGACTTAGAGCAGGAAACTGAACTAAGAGTTAAGGTATCTGCAGGTATGAGAAATAGCCATATGCTGGCGATAGCTCCTACTGCTACTATCTCAAACATAGTAGGTACTACTTCGTGCACGGAACTTCCGTTGATGCAGGAGTATAGCAAGGGCAACCTTAGTGGTGACTTTCTATGCAGAAGTCCTCTACTTAAATATGGCAGACCGGATCTTGCTAAGACGTCACGTGAAGTAGATCAAAGAGTTGTATTGAGAGCAGCAGCAGTAAGGCAAATATACATAGATCAATCTCAAAGTACTAACTTGTTCCTACCTTTAGGTAAGAGCATTTCAGGAAAAGAGTTAGCGTCTTGGTATGCGTATGCTTGGCATTTAGGTGTAAAAACAACTTATTACTTGCGTAGTGTTTCTTCTGACGAATTGGAGAGATTCGAAATAGAAGCTGCTAAGCAGGAAAATGAGTTAAAGATGGATGGTGCGGATTTCCTAGAAGGAGTAGTATGTTCCTTAGAAAATCCAGAAGACTGTGAATCTTGTCAATAAAAATAATAACGTTATAGGTGAAATATGACAGATAAAAATGTAACTGCTTTTGAAATTATCAATAGGCGTCGAGTAATCCTCGGTCCTTCAGATAAGCTCAGAGCACAAAGCCCGCTCAAGTATCCTTGGACTCAGGCATTGTGGAAGCAGATGAAGGATAACACGTGGGATCCTGCTGAAATATCTTTGGTCAAAGATATGAGTGATTATAAAAAGCTAAGCGAAGGAGAGGAATTATTATATACTCGCTCTCTTGCTTTCCTTGCTAACCTAGATTCGATACAGGTGGATAACCTTGCATCGAGACTGGTCAATAAGATTACTTCTCCTGAGATAAAACAGTGTATACATAGGCAGTTGTTCGAAGAAGAGTTACACGTTGAAAGTTATTCCCGTATGGTGGAAAACACGTATGATAACCCTTTAGAGATATATGACATGTACCGTCACGATGATGTGCTTGGTAATAAGAACGATTTCATTACTAAGCAAGCAGAGTTACTAGATGAGGGGGAGTTTACACCAGAGAAGTTCCTATACGCTATAGATTCTAACATTTGTTTAGAAGGCGTGTTCTTCTTCTCTGGATTCCTATCATTCTATACACTAGCAAGACGTGGCTTAATGAATGGATCGTCTGATATGATCAAGCTCATTCAAAGAGATGAGATAACACACTTAAATCTATTTCTAAATGTACGAAAAGAACTAAGAAAAGAGCATCCTGAACTATTCGTGGGAGAGAACGGAGAACGAATACGGGATAATTGCATAGCTCTGATAAAAGGTGCAGTAGAGTTAGAAACTAAGTGGGGGTGTCATGTGATAGAGGGCGGAGTATTAGGCCTCACCGACGACATCATGAAGAACTTTATAGAGTATACCGCAGATCTGCGAGCAGTAGCCATGGGAATTGGCGTTATTTATGGAACTAAGAATCCTATCACCTGGTTCGATAAGTTCTCACAACCTAATGGTTCAGAGAAGAATTTCTTTGAACGAACCGGACACGACTATAAGTCAGCCGGTGCATTAGAGTGGTAATAAATAAAAACGCATAAACTGGTATAAGCACTATGATAGGGACTAATCTCTGTCATCCTGGTGTATACTTGACCCGGATTAATCTCCGGGTTTTGTACTTTATGGAGATAATAATAATAATGTTTAAGAAAGAAGATCTTAAAAATAGAATAAAACAAGGTACTTCTGCAACAATTGGTACTCTAGCGCTTACATTACTTACGGCGTACAAGGGCTACCATACTAGAGAGCTTGAACCTGACTTGAAAAAGTTAGCTATATTCTCTAGTTTGCTTGCTGTGGCTTCGGGGGCTTTATGGTCCGCAACTCCAGCTGCAAAGAAAGATCCAATAGAAACTGTTAAAGCTGTTAAGGATAATATATATCCTATGGTCACGTTAATGATCAAACGTATGGCGGAAGATAGTTTAAATGAAAGTAATGATGTAAAGCCGACTACCAATAATTCTTCATATAGGAGAGCAGAAAAAGAAGAGGATAGTTGGGGTTTTAAAGCAGATCGTTCCGACAGTGAGAGGTGGGACGAAGACGATAGTGGGGTTAAATACTCCATGTAACTAACAGAGGGGCTTAAATAGCCTCTCTTTTTTTAGGAATAAAAAATGGATAAGTTAGAAGGCAAGATTGTCAATGTACCTGTCAGAGTAGAGGAATCCGGAGAGTTATACGCCGAGCAAGCCGATTATGAAGACTATGAGGATATAGAGGTAGCAGTAGAATTATTCTGCGATCACCCCGAAGTAGAAGGTTCGTTTGAGATCGTAGCCCCTAGGTGGAAGGTACTAGATATACTAAAGAGTTTGGAAACATCCATGGTAGTTAAAGGAAAGCCTGCATCTAATTCTACCAGGGCTCCTATCTACCAAGAAAACCCAGATGAAACCATAACTGAGGTGTTCACTGACATTAAAAAGAAGGCTACGGGAGAGGCACTTAACCCGTTACAAGAAGTATTAGTAAATGTCGTAGATAGTTTCTTTAGAATAATAAAATAGAGGTGAGAAATGTTTGTAGTAGGAATAAATGGTAAGGCCGGTGACGGCAAAGACACTGTAGCCGATATGTTGGCTAAGCTTATAGCTGAAGACGGGGGTCGGTCTCAGAAGTATAGCTTTGCAGAGCCTATAAAGCACCTAGCAGCTTATTTGTTCGATATGACCAGCGATGACATGAATACGTATGAAGGCAAGCTTAGGACGTCAGAGAAAGGCTATGCTCTGACTAATAGAAAAATCCTACAGCTACTCGGTACAGAATGCTTTCGTGAGGTCTTCGATGAAAATATGTGGATAGACTTTGCACAAAGGTATATAGAGAATAATATACCTGAGAATAACGCAGTGTTGATACCGGATGTTAGATTTGAAAATGAAGCTCAGTGGGTCATACAGAACGGCATACTACTAAGGGTTATAATGCCTAGCAAAGAAGAGATACTAGAAAGCTCTCATGCTAGCGAGGCAGGGTTCAGTACCCCTGTGGATATGACTATAGTAAATGATGGCACCTTAGACGACCTAGAGGGAAAGGTAAGGCATGCTTATCGTTTCGTGAAAGGGGCTAGAGACTATATAGATACTGAAGAAATGTATTCTAAGCAAACTGCATTGGAACATCTTCGTAATCTAGAAGTTAAATAGGTAAACAAAAAAGGAGGTAAATAGTACTCCTTTTTTTAGCTATTTACAGTTAAACTATTAAGGTCCCCCTAACTAAAAGGACCAAAAAATCTATGAAGACCCCCCAAGATCGTAAAGTGGAATACTCTCCACGAAGTAGCGGCCAAGCAGAACTCATTGAATCGCTATACCATAATGATATAGTATTTGCCCTAGGACCGGCAGGCAGTGGTAAGACCTTTATTGCAGCCATGAAAGCAATAGAATTATTCCAAGAACAAAAAGTAGGTAAGATAATACTTACTAGACCTGCTGTCACAGCAGACGAAGATCTAGGATTCCTTCCTGGTGATATGAACGAAAAACTCAATCCTTATTTATTCCCCTTAATAGACGCCTTTAGCCATCACTGGCAACCTGGGTGGCTACCTAGACTCCAGAAGATGGAACAGGCAGAGATAGCTTCCGTAGGGCACATGCGTGGTAGATCTTTCTACGATTCTATTATTATAGTAGATGAAGCACAGAACCTTACTTACCCTCAGATGAAGATGATACTCACTAGATTCGGCAAAGGTTGTAAGATGATTATAACTGGAGACCCTGATCAAGTAGATCTAGAAGGTAGAAAGGAAAGTGGTTTGGTAGCTTGGGCTGACATGCTCTGTAACACTAAGGGCGTAGGCGTAGTGCGGTTAACTTCTAAGGATATACACAGACATGCTCTAGTTAAACGTATAGTTGAAGAAGAGGAAAAGTACAAACGTTAGTCATAAAAAAACCCAGGTTATATTTCCTGGGTTTTTAAAAAGTTAACTGCTTTCTTTATAGCGAAGTCTGATACCATCTGTATTTCAGGTTTAAAAACTTCTAAGGCGTATGGAGCAAACTGTAGTTTACCACCGTCTACTTCTAAGACAGAATCTAATTTTTCTAAAAAAGACCCGATCATTTCCCCCATTTCTTCTGACTTATCTACCTGCATAACACTCTCTCCTTTGTTAAAGAAAGAATACTACACTAGTCGCAGCCACAATTCAAATCATCAAGAGTACTTTTAGTAGCAATGAATCCGTTATCATACAGTCTACGCCTAGTAGTGAACGACATATTAGTGTCCAATCCTTCTGCAAAGCCTGTCTCTACGTACACCATAGACGCACCTTCTTTGTGACCTGTAGATATATGAGTGTTCTCGTTAGAGCTTATCATTAGATTAACTAGTCTACCTGCAAGATTCCATGGCCACTTAAGGTTGCTAGGGCTATCAAAAGGTATGTGAGCAGTATGCATTTGTATACCTATGCGCTCATTATCGGCAGTAAGCCTATCAACTGGTATGTTGTTAACTAGACCGCCGTCTACAAGAAATTGTCCTTCGTATTTAACCGGAGTGTACACAAACGGTATAGAGGCAGAGGCACGTACTGCTAGTGCTATCTTTGCGTCAGGGGTAGTTTCTTGCGAGAATACGAATGGCTGATTATAAGATACATCACTAGTTACTATCTTTAGTGGCATATCTACATCTGCAAACGTCTTGCCTTTTGTAAACTCAAGCAAAGTGTTGTATAGGTTGTTACCGTTACAGTAACTACCTTTAAATAATGCACTGAAATTCATCTCCATTAAATCAGACCAATCTTTATGCATTGAAATTTCATACAGTTCATCAGTAGTCATGCCGCATGCATACATAGCAGCTATTATCGAGCCGCCAGACGTACCTGACACTTCAACGATCTTTTTCCCAGATGCCTCAATAGCTCTCAAGGCACCTACGTGCCCTGGAACTTTGAACCCTGATCCTGAGAAAGCAACAGAGATATCATTCATGGTTATAAATCCATTAATGCCTTATTCATGCGAAATACTTGTATCATTTCTGCTGCCATAAGAAGAGTACGTTGCATGTTAGCAATTGTCTCACTCTCATTACCTTCGGCTAACGCATTAGATACTACCTTATCTAGGTTCTTCATTCGTATGTCGACTCTAGAAAGTTCCATTTGAGTAACTTGAGGGAACTCCGGTAAGTGCATCATAACAACATCTCTAGAGGAGATGTAGGCCATCTTAACTGTTAAGTAGGTAGACTCAAGGTATGCCAGGTCCAGGATAAGACTTTCAAAGTCTCTCTCAGCAACATGACTTTTGATCTGAGTATGTACACCCACTAAAGATTGATACGATTTCTCTAATGTATCTTGCTCAGCAGCGTTGAACTTAGTCCAGTTAGCTTCTAGAGACGAAGTGGTACGTTGGAATAGAGGTTCGATGTTAGCGATAGTAGTAGCTAACTCTAGGCGCTGAAGAGCACTTCCGCCAGCAGCACAACCTACAATAGAAGCTGATAGAATCAGCATTAACATTAATTTTTTCATTTTTAACTCCATGATTCCGGGAAACGTTCTTTTAACATTGCCCTACTATTTTTAAATTGAAAGTGAGGTCTGTCCTTACTTCGAAACTTACCACCCCATATCATACCATGCTTTTTACCTATAGCACCAATATATTCCCACAATGCGTAGTCGACTCCTTGAGTCCCCCATATTAATGCTCCGTCCACGACAGGAACTATATCAAAAGCAAGACTAGCGGGAGTGCCATCTTCAAGCATGTAATTGTGAGGTGTTTGCCCGGGCTTGGCGTTAGTAACCGTACGACCAACTTTGTTGCCGTTGTCGTCCCTGCCCTTATAATATAATTCATCTTGTTGTTCGAATGGTCGCCAAGTGTTAGTGGTTATTATCTTGATACCTCTAGTCTTACACTCCTCTATGAACGCTTCGTGTATGGCTTTCATTTCTGGATGTAATTGATTAAGATCTCTGCTCAGTTGCATAATAACCCCTATTCTAAGTTTTCTAGGTTTCCACCTAATTCTAGTATTTTCATTTTAAGAGAGACGTTGATTTTATACATAGCGTGTAACTCTTCGTCTTTCTCTGTACCTTTTTCCCTTAATGCATCGAGCTCCTTTATCATAAGCTTCATCTCTTCCCTAAGAATCTCTCTATCTTCTGCTAGAGTCTTTCTAAAGTTGTCATGCTCTTTGAATAAAGAAGAGTTTCTTGATATTACCCACTTAGAAAAGTATATTATAACGATAACTGCACCGAATACAACTAATGTTTCTAAGCCATTAGGCTGTGATACGTATTCGAGTATATCGGAGAAGATACCTCCACCTCCAGCGTACTCAACTACTTGTTTCGCTGGCGTGTTTGCCATAGCAGGACTCCTAGTTACTACTTGTTTTTTATTATATTTATTTTAACCTTACGGAGGCTAGGCTTTTAGGGGTATTATTTCGAGGCAGTGGATTGATGGTCGCAACGAGCTTTTCGGATGAGGTTGTGAGTGTCTATGACGTATCTAGTTAAGTCGGTATTATTCTTGACTAACCGCCAGATTATAGCTAATGCTAGTATTAGTATGGTAGCAAACCCTAATCTTTCGAATCTACCTAACCCTATATCAAATCCCATGATGGGTTCTAGCTCTGGAATTAGAGCGAATAAAAGGTTACTTACGATCATGAGGCACACTACTACAGTGATTAATACTTTGTCCCAATGTTCTATTATGAAAGATTTAGATGAGTTTGTCATATGTCCCTTGCAGTAGGTACGTTAGTTGATACCATTTATTTTAGCTTTTTAAATTTACAAATCTGCGACAGATGCGTCACTTGCAGCCTGAACTACAGCAGCGTTATCCAGTTGAGCCTGTCTGGTAGCTCCAGCCTTTACTTGATGTCTGATTCTAGCTTTCAATCTAGCTAAGAATTCGGTAGCTATTTCTTCGTTAGACCATCCATAGCTATCATCATATTGGATAAAGTCCTTAGCTATAGTAGCTACCTTGTCGTTAGGTACTATCCCATCTACTAATGCGTCTAATATATCTTTCGTTCTAGAAACTGCAGTCATCTTATTGCTCCGAAGTTGTTACTATCTCATTTGTTTCGTTCGTGATTATGCGAGCAGTACTAGTGACGCTCCACACCTTATCGTCTGGAACTATTTCGTCCTTTCCGACACCTACGCTATGTAGGGTTACTATTGCACCAAATCCTACACTAGACTCGAATTGGATAATAGCATTGGCTATTGCACTGTTCAAGACTTGCAGTTCTTCTAGTAATGTTTGGGGATCTGTTATCATGATGGTAATCCTACAGTGGCGGATAATGCAAAGCTTCCTGAATCTATATTACCGGTGTTAGAAATCTCCCTTATTTGCAAGGTAAGAGTGCATGACTTGTCCGAATCATTAGTAGTTTCCGTAAAGTACCAGTTAAGTTCCGAAGATAGAGTTGTCCAAGTGGTAGTATTGCCGTGTATCGCCGTACCTGAAGGCGTATCGTCAAATGCCCCCTTAACGACGTTATACTGGTAATCAGACGAGGTTAATCCGGTCTTGTTATCTACCCAATCATTTATGTCGGAAAAGACTCCCTCATTAGATCCGGTATTGTTTACGGCGGATCCTATGTCTCCATCTGTTTGAATGTACAAATCTGCCCTAACTGCCCCGGGGTTAAAGCTATCAACTGCAGCTATAGAGGTTAGGGCAGGTAACGTCACACTCGCAGATGTACTGGTATCTATGTCCATGAATAGAGTAGCCAGGTCCGCACCTGCTTGCTTATAGCCTACATTTGCTCTTGCCGTAGTTGTACCCTTATCCTCATACGTGTTACTCAAATCTGTAGTAGAATCTGCGTAATCTACATCAGTTATTTTGGCACCAGTTTTTGCCTTGAATAAGAGATTGAAGTCTACGTTGTTTGATTTATACCCAGTCATTGTTTATTGCCTAATAGCTGCTTAACTAACTGCGTTAGCTCACTCACCTTAGTTTCCAGCTCTGCAATCTTAGCGGTATGAACCATGTCGTAGTTAACGGCCTTCATTCCAGTTTCATCGTTTGTGGTAACTGCCTCTGGAAGGACCTCTTCTACTTCTTGTGCGATATACCCAAGCTGATTTACTACGGAACCATCTTTGAAGTCATACCACTGTGCCTGAACATATTTTGCTGAAGTATCATTATACACGCCGTGAATATCTTTGAGTCTCAAATCAGAGCTCGTGTCGTAGGAAGCAGCAGTACAAACGCCTGTGCAAGTGACTAGGTCTGTGTAAGTATTTGACCAACGTAGCGTGTTAGTACCACTTTGATACAGGCTATCAGCGTGAGGGGCTACATGACCCGCTATCCTAATTTGTTGGTTAAATTTATGCCAGCTTCTATCAGTATCGTAGTGACAATAAGTAGAGTTACCGCAACCAACAAACCATTGCCCATCCGCATTGTCTACATATAGATACTGGGAGGCCGTGTTACTTGATAGAGTTAAGTCATCCCCTAACGTAGTGCCTTCAAAAACTATTGTCTTCGCCGAAACTAGATTTATATGTCCCTCGAAAATAGCGTTTTGTGCATTATCAAGTGTTAAAGCTAAAGCGACGTTAGCATTTTGGGCACTAGTAGAAAACTGCAATTCTGTTGATGAAGTAGTTGTAGTACTGCCATTACCAACTTGGTTAATTGCCTCTATACTTGCTATATTTCTTATACCTATGCCAGAAGTGTCCGAAGTAGTCCATTGGATACCGCCTTGACGGAATCCTGTGCCCCACCCAGTTAACGCACCTGAGCGTATAAGCATATTACCGTTGGATACTTCATTTACAGTCTTTTCTAGTACTACAAAGTTTTCTGCAGCTCGAAGCCGTCCATCACTTTCTACTCTGAAATTAGCCCCAGAGCCACCAACCTGAAACTCACCATCGGTACGGGCTATTGAAGTCCCCATATAAATCCCAGAAACCCAGTCACCTTGATCATTTAGCCGACACCAGTTATCCCCGCCATTACGGAAATAAGTTCTTCCAGCGTTACCGTGTATATTAGAGCCAAAAGTTATATCAGTTGTGGCTGTGACATTACCCGAGAAAGTGGCATCTTGATTTTCATCAAGGATAAGAGCTAGTACATCATTAGTGACTGAAGTTGATGTTGAAAATTGGAGCCTAGTTCTAGCATCTGTAGCGTGGCTTGATATTGCCCGTATAGCTGCTTTAGTTCCTGCTCCACCGCCACTAACGTCTACACTATCAAAATGGATCCGCCCAATCATCTGGTCTAGTATTATTGTGGTATCTGCGTTCCTAAGTGTAAGTCTACCACCATCTCCAGTGGTAGAAGATATCATCCCTGCAGTTCCCATACCTCCCCAGAGAGTTCCATTTTGATGGACGTAAAGCCCTTCACCTACAAGTGCGTCATGGGCTGCGCTAGTTGTCCTTGCCCAAGCTATACCGTACTGCCCTGCTCCAGTGAAAGCAGACCCTGAGTTCTGACCGCCGTCAAAGCTACTTCCTATACTCCATATAGCTGCACCCCAATCAGTACCTGTGCCTGCGTCTGTCCCATACGACCCGTTGACACCTCTACGTAGAAATGACCGTCTTGCAAAAAAATCAAAATCACATACTAAGGAGGCGGTAAAAGTGGCTGTACCCGCACTATTAATGTAAAACCGTTCAGTTATCAAGTCTCTGGCTGCATTTTGACCTGTGCCAAAGGAGATGCCGCCGTTGCCAGCTGACCCAGAGTTGAACTGGATGTAGGCCATGTAGCTGCTATCGATTTTTTCCTGTATCCTAAACCCTGCAGTAGTCCAGTCAGCTCCTGCAACATCCCGCATTTGTCCTATTTCTAAGTAGCCTTCATTGCCATTACCTCCATTAAAAGAGGCGTTCAATAAGTAGTCATTTAGCACAGAACCTAAAGTAGCGTCTAACGTCTGAGTCATTTGACCAGTTGAGTTTACATTTAATACGCCCGTACCCGCTCCATTGTTAAAGATAACTCCGCCAGTACCATTATGCCAATTGAGGTGAATCGTACGAGTGTTATGGGCATTGAGGTGTAAGTTATTATCTGATTTACTATCTAGCCTATCTACGAATATATTCCCGCTTGTGAGGATGCCAGTAAGTGTAGTGTTACCAGAAGAATCTATCTGAAATCTATTAACTTCTGCGGCTCCTGCGTTAATAACGCCACCCGCACCCGTCAAAAAACTCAAGGTATTTCCTACCATAGCCAACCTACTTGTAGTGGTAGTAGCTTCACTATTTACCCAATCAGTTCCAGTCCAGTGCATACCAGAGGCAATATACAGATCGTTACCGCCGCTACCATTACCCATAATATTGAGCATAGAACCGAATTGTATAGTGTTATATCCATTTCCGTACGTCTTGATTGTTCCGGCGGATAATCCTATATGGGATAGCACGTCTAAGCTGCCATCATTAGAGAGGGACATTATTTCAGTGGAGGTACTAGGGTCTAACCCATCCTTGCCCCAGTAAAATCCATCGCTAACGCCATTATTATTAGTGTCAATTATAAATTGCATAGAAGATATAGAGGCGAGAGTTACATTGTTTGTAGCTCCAGACCAAGTACTTACATCATCATCTAAGTCTAAGAAAGAATGAGTGGGATTGCTTATCGTCCTAAGCTTATTTGCTATACCTAGATTACCGGTGTTATCTAAATCAAAAAGTTTAGTTAAAGCTTGGTTGTCTGCACTGGCTGTAGGGACTGAATTGATAGTAAGAGTACCATTCGTGTTTGCTTGTATAACCTGCCCTGCTATACCCCTGGTCCTAAATGTATTAGCCGTGGTTCCTGCTTCAGCAAAGAATGCTAGGAATGGGAATCCATTACTAGTATTAGCTCCTATAGTTGAGCCATATCCTGCTTGATTAGAATGCCCAAACTCAAAAGCATTACTTCCGTGTCGGGTACTGAAACGTGCATCAGTTTGTAAATTTGTACCGTCATTAAAGCTTTTATTAGTGGCTATGACTACGTTGTCTGAGAAAGTAGCATTAGTATTATTGACAGTAAGTCTGTTTGTGCCACCTGTACGTAAGTTCCACTGGTCAGTGGTGAACTCCATATAGGTATCAGTGTCGTCCATGTGGTATATGAACTGTTTAACAAACAGATTTCCTGTGGAGCCTATCTTGAACAAATCACCGTTGTACCAAGTTCCACCCGTACCTACTGCAAACGCTGTAGTGATTGTTTCTGCGCTACCGTTCCAATGAGAACCAAAACCAACTACGTTAGTGCCGCCTTCTGCTTGACTGTATAGGATACCGCCTGCCTGAGAGGCATTAGTACCATAGAAGTTAACGTTTGCATTTGTAAACTCTCCGCCTCTGGTGGCCGTTCCAGTAGTAACTGTTCCGGGAACAGTTATACTGCCAGCAAATATAGCATCGCCGGTATTCTCTAAGCGAAGTGCTTCTTCTAGTTGTGGACTACCTGCTTGATTAAATGTCTGAAAAGAAAGCCCGACCAATGCACCATTAGTATTTTCCGTGATAGATGCAATACGGCCTGCAATCTGCCCTGCGTTGTTAACAGAGGCGTCATTAGAGACGAAATCTATCTGTGCGTTTATTTCACCTGCCACTGTAGATGGGTTATTGCCACCGCCAATTTTAAGTGTTGCTATGTCCCCATCGGCCCGGTTTATTGTTATGTCACCATAGAAAGTAGCGTCTTGGGCGGAGTCCAAGGTTAGTACTGCAGTCCCGTTAATACTTATCTCTAGCGGGGGTAGTCCTGCATTAGAAACCATGCCTATATCCCAGTAGTTATCTAGGGTATCTCCGGCTCCAGATTCTGCCAGTCTAAGTGTGGCGTTAGCTGCTACAGTGCTGGTGCTTGAATCCCTTATTGTTAAGATAGGGTCTTCGCTTACGAGACTTAAGTCACCAGTAAGTGAGCCTCCTGTTAGGGCAAGAGCGCCTATGTCTGCAGGAGTTAAGTCACGGACAGTCCAGTTAGTGATAACGCCCTTATCCATAGTCAGTAGGTCTATTACTTGGGCATTGGTAGTATTCATATCTGAGTCTGTGCCTATCACAGAATTATAATCAGTACCTGCAATATGATTACCCTCATGTAAAATCTTTCTCCAATTAGCCTCGTACACCCCAGCAACTTTACTTCTAAGGTACATATTTGGCTCGCCTGAAGAACTAGAAAACGCCATCTGGGTGAGATAATCTCCAGGTAAAGAGTGCCTGAATTGAAAACCGGTGTGGTAGTTACCACCTCCAGGGTTATTAGTGGCCTGAAAACCAGATTTAACTGGATGCATTCCATACTCTAAATCCCCTACATTCCAATCTGTGATATTAGTGGAGTTGAAACCCCCATCAAATGTTTGCCTGTCCGCAAATGTATTTGTTGCGTTAGTCACTGCGTAATTAAAAGTGGAATGGTCATCCCACACAAAGGCTGCATCCCAGTTAGCGGAATTGTCTACGAAGACACTATTAGTGTTTAATAAATCGGACAGATCACTCATGTTTTATATTCCTTTAGCTGCTCTAACTGCTGCACGTGCAGATATGCGTGCAGGAGTGTGCATAACCCCTGCTAGATCTATTACTACTTGTACCTCTGCCGATACGTCTTCTCCTACATCAACTACCTTACGGTGGAACGTACGTGAAAGCTCTACGCCATCTTCTTTAATGATAACATCTGTACGTACCTGAAGTTGTCCATCGGCTAAGACGGTAACTTGAGTTTCTTCTTCCTTAGTTAAAGCCATTACTTATACCTTATATTGTGTAGCAAAGATTAAATCGCCAGTAGCAGTGAATTCGGTGGCAAGTAGAGAGGATACCCCACCTGTTCCATCATGTAAATATAGTTTGCATCTGCTTTCACTGGGAACTATCGCTCCAGTTATGTTTCTGCCTGCTGCCACTAGGGCCATGCCTGCGTAGTAGGATATTATAGTAACACCGTAATTGTTAGTAGTGCTTGACCCGGCAAATGGAAGTCCGCCTATATATACTGCTCCGGACACTGAACCTAGATTACTAACATGAATACGCCCTTGGCACTGTACTGTATCTCCGATCTTAGTGTAGCTACCGTATTGATTGCTGTAGACAGTAGCACTGTTCGTCCCATCAGTAATAGTAGGAGTCCAGGTACCTTCCTCATAATCATCTAGAGTGTTGGCATCTGCACTAGCGACTTGAGTAGCAGGGAATGTAATTCCATCAAGATCTACTACTCCTGCCATTCCTCCGCCAGCACTTGTGCTCATGACTCCGAACACATCCCATCCTACGCTTACATCTACATATTGTAGCCAGAAATGAGCGTTGGATTTATTAACAAGGACATCTTCTGCGATACTATCTACGTTATGGCTATTACGCCCTATGGTGAGGGAGTTGACTGCTAAGTCGCCATTATTATCGATAATTTCTATTATATCCCCTGCTACAGCAGAGACTGGGAGAGTGATCGTGAAAGACCCGCCGCTAGTATCGGCTGCTATGCGGTCACCTGCAACAGCAGTATACGCAGACGTCTTCAACGAAAAAGAAGAAGAACTAATTGTCCATATAGCGTTAGAGGAGTCTTTGGAAAATACTTTACGATCAGCAGTGTTTATGGCTAGTTCGCCTTGCGCCAATTGCCCAGGAGTAGGCACGTTGGCAGCAACAGAGCTCTGCTTTATTTTTATAACATTGGCCAAGGTATATACCTTTTAGTTTTAAACCTGTCTATATAGACCGGTGTTTGTTTCTTAGAACGTGCCCCCGTCAATAGGTGCATTGGCTAATTTAAGAGCAGTTATAGCCCTGACATCATCTGTGCCAGTGTCTGTTTCTGCTTGCGTAGCTATCTCGATGAAACCAGCAACAGTCTCCGAAGAAGCTTCTAGGTTTTTCTGAACTATGGTCCATGAACCTGCGTCACTTAGTATACCATCTGCTTCTGCAATAAGTACATCGCCTACTTCTAAAACAGGATCTGTCCCTGTAGTAAAGTCGTAAGTGCCCGCTACGGTGACAGTATACATATCCCCGATATTAGAAGTAAAAGTATTTAAGTTCGGAGATCCGGCACCAGCAGATGCAGTAGGGTCGAATGCTCCCTTGTAGTTAGTAGGGGTTGCTACCAAGCCGTCTACATACGCTTTAACCGATTGCTGGGTTGGGACTTTAGTAGCGGAGTTAGAACCTAAGTTATCTTCATCTATGACCCAACCAAGAGTTGATGCATCGGTGTCTGTGGTTAGTACGGTGTTGGCGTCATTTGCCTGCCACCCAGAACTGTTGTTCATTAACGCCAGGTCTAAAGAGCCTATGTCTACTCTAAGTGCAGTAGTTCCATTATGGAATATGAAGTCATCAGTAGCTACCGGAGTTCCACCTGTAAGTCCTTGTACATCTATATCAAGAGTCTGAGCGTGGTCACCGGTAAGCGTGTCTACAGTACCTGTTAGTCCGAGGCCAGCAGTTACGGTTACTCTGGAGATATCGCCAGATCCAATACCGAAAGGTAGGTCGCTTACTAAACCTTTCTTAACGGTGTCATCAGTAGCATCATGGTATATAACTGTATCAAGTACATTTATTGCAGTACCTTCAAGATTAGTAGCACTATCAATGAAGTTATCTACGCCTACATAATCGAGGTTGACAGTAGGAGTTACAGTTCCGCCACCAGTTATAGTAACTCCTGTTCCGCCTGCGACCGAAGTAACGGTACCAGCGTTTGCAGTCCATCCTGCATCATTATTAAATAATCCCAGGTCTATGCCGCTTATGAGTGCTTTAGCAGATACGCCGGCATCATCGAAGGCTATCCAATCTGAACCTGTAAGAGTTGCTACTCCAAGACCCCCAAGGTCTAGAGCCACATCATTAGCGTTGGCTGTTATACCTGTTCCACCAATGACATTTAGGGTAGACGTATCAGTAGATCCGCCACCAGTCATTCCTGTTCCAGCTACTACATCCTGGTTAGGTCTTGCTCCAGCAGATGCAATCTTTTCTACTCCAGGTCCTGCAACACCTATGAATAGTTCACCTAGTCCATTGGGGGATCCTGTTTCAGAATAAGCCAATTCTCCCTGAGCAAGTGAAGCAGGTGTATTGGTGGTTACCGAACGTTTTATGCGAATTTCATTAGCCATATTATTTCCTAAAAGTATCCGCCATCAGTGACAGATCCAAGAGTTGTCTTTTTTAGCAGAGAATCATCAGAGTCTTCCACTAACACATTATCATCTATTTTAGCACTTATGCTGGTCTTATTAGCTATGGCAGAAGGGTCTATGACCAAGCTACCAGTGTTCCCTGTGACCTCTCCCGCATGTACATCTACGTTGCCGGAAGTATCTATCATCACTTCCCATTGACCTGGATCTGATCTCCATCTCTTGATGGCATCGTTTGCCAAGTCAAACCAGAGATCTCCATCATATAGTATCTCAGTAACAGATGGGTCATAATTAGTATTATAGGTCGAACACTTCTTATTAGATATTCCTAGAAGTACCCAGACCCCTCCCGAATACATATAAAGTTCATTTTTATCATCAATATCTATCCACATGTCTCTTTCTTGTAGATCAGGAAAAGAACCTATGGTTGGGGCAGCTGTCTGATAGTATATAGAAGATTTAGATGATACGGCAGCTGCAGCATCTACTGCTATAGTAAGTGCATTGCTGGCGGTCGTATCTCTACGACTTACCCAACCAAAGTTTATATCGTAGACGTAGAAATTGTTGTTGTCTCCTGTGTCAACCCATATATCGCCCTCTACAACTCCGTTGGTGGGTTGCGTAGTTTGAGCCCAGACATGATTGACAGTAGCGTTGTCTGCAGGACGATTGGATCCGAACACATCTACGCCCCAGGTAGCACCTACCGTGGCAAAGTCTGCAGGTTTGTTAGAACCAGTTACGTTGTCCCAGCTCATACTGATGTCGTCAGGTGTGAAATATATAGTAGCAGGTAGGTTTACATCTTTGGCTACAACTCTATCTCCGAGAGATATGAAAGGAGTGTAGGGAGTTAAGGCGTCTATTTCTACGATAACTAGCTTGACTATAGTGTTATCGTCTAGCCTATCTACATTTAGAGTAACATTTCGTACGTCAAGGTTTGGGGTATTTAGATCTACGTATATACCATTAGTGCCATACTTATTTAAGTTATCATCTGTGAAATCAAATGTAGGGCTTATAGAAAAAGCAGGGACTGATGGCCCAGAAACTACCGTAGATATTGTCGTGTTTAATAGTTCCACGTAAAACTTAACATGGAAGGTAGGGCCGGAAGCCCTATAGCTAGCCCATTGAAGTACTATCTTATTAGTGGTTTTATCTACAGATACTTGTATACCATAGTCCAAGTAGTCTTGTTCCCCGGTAACGAAGACTCCCCAATCTGCAACAGAGACGCCTGCTATATTAGTACCTGAGGCATCTCCTTCTACACTTCCAGAGATGGCAGCATTTAAAGAATCTAAGTACGCTTGTACAGATACACCGGTTAGAGTAGATACTCCGCTAGCTCCTTGAGGGGATTCTAGCAGTTCTTCTAATGGTACTACTACTCCGGTAGCTTTAGTTAAGGCCATGCGTATTCTCGTAAGTATTAAGTATAGGTATTTTAACTATTGTAACTCAAATAAAAATGCCAGGATAGACCTGGCATTGTAGATATTTTTAAACTTTAAGAATTAAGAGACTTCGATAGTTTCTTCAGAAGCTTTATTTTGCTCCATTTCATAGTTTCTAGAAGTTTCTGCAAGGTCAATACCTTGTAGAGTATCTCTGATTTTACTGATCTTCTCATCTTCCCTAGTAATCTCATCTTGTAAATCAGACTTACGAAGTACTGAATTAGAAAGTTGGTTCTTTAGGTTCTCTACCATTTTTTCTACAGATAGAGGTATTTGTTGCTGCTGTTGTTGCTGTGCATTTAGTTGTTCCATTACGGACTCTCCTTTAGTTAAGTTAGAGCATTATACAAATATTACTATTAAAAGTATATAACTTTATTCTTAATCTACGCCTAGCCCTTCGTTGTAAAGTGCTTGACCTTCTCCTTTGCCTATCCAAGAATCGAAAACTCTGAATGCCTCCAAGTCTCCATTAAAATGCCATCCCGTGAATGAACCGGTTTCGTGAACTCCTAGCCTAGGGTAAGAAATTGTTTCGTAGGCAAGTCCTCCAGAGTAAACGGTAGAAGTTCCTTGCTGTATGTTATCTACGTACAGGTATAGTTTCTCCCCGGTGTACATTGCAAACGCAAAATGCCAATTACCATCTCGGTGATCGTCTATGCTTTTATGAGTTGCGAAGTCAGTATCTAATATATCGCCCGTGTTAGATGCCACGCTGAATACTAATACGCCAGTTGTGTTAAAGTGGAGTCTCCACCCTGCTTTATTAGTACCATCGGACCAGTTTTGTATTATACACCGATCAGTAGAGGAGGTATCACTTATTCTAAACCATCCCCCTACGCACAATTGAGTAGGTCTAAGTCCGGTAGAATCAGCGAATTCTACGTATTGCGTAGATCCATTCAATGAAAGTGCGTTGTTAAACTGTCCAGGAAAATAAGTAGGAGATCCTACTAATGTTCCAGGATGAAGGCCGTTGACATCTAGCAGCTGCCTAGTATTGGCCATTGCTAGTACTTCATATGGGGACGCCGTCCTATTGAACACCCTTAGGTCTTCTATAGCAGCCCCCACTAGAGCGTCTCCAGTAGATCCCCTATTGAATACATTTAATTCAGACGTATTAAAATGCACATCGTTTGCGGGTATCTTATACTCGGAATTTTCCCTAGACCTGCCATCTATATACCCTCGCAGTATGGTGTCAACTCCATTCCACTCGAAGGTGTAGCACAGATGGTGCCACGTTCCGTCTCTTAAATCTGTACTCTTTGCACCCCAACCGACGCCTATGTAAGATGCATTGTCCCCTATCAATCCCCTCATTGCACCGGTATCAGTGTGTATATCTATTATTATTCCTGAATTACTGTAATCTGCTCCAAAAGTAGCTATAGCACCCCAGCTTGCAGTGCCAGTTCCTGAAGTGGCCATATCGACCTTCATGAAAAATGCTATAGTACCGCTTTGGAGAGATGCCTGAGGAAAAGGATTAACCCCATGGTAATGGTTAGCAGTATTCGTCTTAGTTAAGGCATTGCCCGATAACCCAGTAGTGTATTCTCCAGTCCCCGTTATGGTTATATTCTGCTCTGTTCCTGCATCATCGAAAATTGTAGTCCCATTCACGTTATCAAAGCTAAAATTCTGGACATCATCAGTGGGATTTACAGTATCAATAGTCAACCAAGCTCCCCTAGTAGGAGCTATGTACAAGTTATCCCTAACTCCGCTGACCCACCAAGATGCTCTTCTACGCATAAACGATTCGTCACGTACCATGAACCCTCTGTACACCTGTACCGCATCCACATTTGATGTCCACGCTCCTCCTCCGGCAGTACTACTACCCCACTTCAAGCATCTGTTATCACTAGGAGCTACCTCATGTGCTGTCATATTAGTGCATCTTCCCGTAGAATTAGTAAGGGGGAAGTGACAAGTCTTTACTCCATTAATAAACAATGTCATTTGGCCTTGGGAATACCCGAAACCTGTACTTCTGTCATACATTAATTGAAAATAATTCCAGTCATCGTTGTCATACATGGGGTGAGTGCTATCTATGTTAGGTAAGATGTGAGTGTATGAGGTGCCTGACCAATAACCCGTCCATTCCCATGTCCCGTTTGCTAGCTTGATTAACTTATGACTTTTATACACATCAGCGGAACTACTATCTTGGTTAAGTATCCCCATGAGAATAGCCGAGTTGGTATTAAAGTTATTCTGTGCCCAATCGAAACAGAAAGCAACGTCATTTACCAAACCATCTGTATGTTTTTTTGCAAACGCCTGTATGGCAGACGTACTAGATATTGTAGTAGCATTTCCGGTTAAGTACGGAGAAGATTTAGCTACAGTTCTTTGAGTATTAGTCCCTTGAGTTACTCCCCATCGTAAGGAGTCTATAGGTCTTGCAAGATCCGTTAAATAGGTAGTACCATCGTCATCATCACATGGTATGTAGTGGACCGGAGACGAAAATTTAACTTCTTCTTCGAAATTAATAGGAGTGGATGTTTTATACCTTTTTGTGAAATTGATTGAAGCTTCTTGGTTAGCATGCACTGCAAAGTCGAACATTAGCTCTCGCTGCTCAACTGTTAGTAGTTTGTTCCACAGTACAAACTGAGACCAAGACTGTTCAGTAACTTGAAAACTAGCATCTCCCCCTACGGTCAAAACTTCAGTTCCGGTCCTAACTGTATTACCGTCTCCGGCTACCGTGTTCTCCTGCTTTAGCGTACCGTCTATCCACACTCTAAACTTAGATCCGACTACGCTAGGATCCTCTCTCTCCCACTGTAGTATATGGTATCTGTTATCGTCGTACTCTCCGCCTTCTTCAAAGCCTTCGACTCCATTTGCAGGAGCCCTAGAAGTGCCGTCTAACTGATAGTGATGTAAGTTTAGCTGCCTATTCCCATTGAAGTTGAATAGTACAATCCTCCATTCTGCGTTTGCCGTATCAGTAGGGTCCCAGCATCCTATGAGAGTCTCTGCAGCGGGTGCATCTGCTGAATATTTGTATTGAAATACTAGTAATCCACTCATTTCCCCTGCAAAGCTGAATTGAGTAGTCTCACTATAATATATCATGCCCTGGTATCCAGCCTGGTTAAGAATGTAAGAATCACCTAGATACCCGAATATACCTCCGTAGTCAGTTGGGTCATAAGGGTTGCTAGAAAGGGGATAGGTGTTCACTATACCATTATTAAAAAATCCAGTAGACGACCCTTGGACCTTAGTTATTCCGTTGTTTGTATTCCCCCAAATGCTTTTATATATATACCAGTACTCTGGTGCAGAATCGGCTACTACTTCCCAGTAAGAGAAATAATCGGTAGAGGGTAAAACGTTGCCAGCAAATGAATTACGTATAGCAGCCGTTAACGCAGTTAAGGCTGGGAAACTCACGCAGATAAACCCCCGGCTATAGACCAAAGATCAGTACCTTCCTTTATAAGGGATACAAATTCGTATTGTTCGGATATAAGCAGCCCTTTCGTAGCAGCTACCTGAATTGTGACCCCAGATCCTGCGACTATAGTTGTTTGTCCTACGCCTTTCTGCCTAACGGATAAAACTGTGCCTATGGGGAATGCAACAGACGAATTAGGAGGGACAGTGACAGTGTTAGCTGCTGCGTTATCAGTAGTGATAAGTCCGCTAGCATCACCAATTACGAAAGTGTAACTAGTTCCTGTTTGGTCATTAATCGGTACAACTGCTTCTGTTATATTCCCGGCATCATACACTACGTTACCATTGACAGAAGTACGTATAGAATAAGTATGAGTACCTGTCCAATCATAGTTAGCAGTCGTATCTATGACTGTAGCAGGCAAGTTGCCAGTATGGTACACCGTATTTCCGTTAACGGTTGGGCTTACAATATAATCGTGCAAGCCTCCCCAAGAATACGCAGCTTCGGTATCAAGGACGAAATTATTGGTTACTACAACATCTTTAAGCCCACGTAAATAATTCTGTAAGTCTATTGTATTGCCATTGGCGTCGAAATATGAAACTGAAGCAGCACTTATATAATCTATATACGATTGATTGAGTACTTTGATTTCTACTATTTCACTCTTGTACAGACCTTGGCCGATACGTACAGTATTTGAGTCAACTTCCTCGAAGGAACTAGGTGCCTGATCTACTCCATTTATAGAAACCGTTATTGCAGACTGGCCGACAGGGTAAGGGTTATACAGGGTAAATACTGATTGTCCAGGAGTGGGTACGAATTCCTGAGAACGGAAATGGCCAGATTGTTCTATGTGCTGTACAAAATTAGATAAAGTACCTGCAGAAACTTGATCAGCAACATGAGCTCCAACGGCCCATACAGTAGCAGTGGTACTTTCCTGACCACGGTCTACTGTTAGGGTGTCTCCGGAGATAGAGGTTACTTTTAATATTTCGAAATTGGAACCAGTTGCTGATATCTTAATAATAAAATAGTCGCCACCAGTTAAAACGGGGAAGTTTGACCCTTCCCCGCTCTGTAGAATAACTGTTGTAGATGCCGCTGTTAATAAGGTAGTTAAAGATCCAACGGCAGCATTGGAAAATACTTGCTTCATTTATTTACACTACTGTATATATTTCTGTTTCAGGAACTAAGGCGTCCATCTCTACTTTGAGCCTAGTCACGCTAGTCTTTATGTGAGCAACGACCCTATCGGCGTCAGCTTCATCAGTAACCTTCTTTATTAAAGTAGTATGCCTGAGATACTTATTGCCGAATAACGCAATAGAAGATCCAGTATATAACCCGAATCTTTTAAGCTCGTCATAATCCGCTATTCCGCAGTATTCCCCAAGAGTAGTTTCTCCACTATTTTCGTATACGAAGATAGCATCTGTAGGGAACACATGTCCAGGAAGTAGCTCTGCTTCTACGATGAATTCATCATCGACAAACTTCTTTTCTATAGTTATTTGAGTAGCCATTACTTTTTAGATTTCTCTAGTCGTTTATTATGAGACTTAGAAGATGTGTAAGCTAAAGTTCCATTTATAGCCCCAAGTAGAGCAGCTCCTTTAAGACCTTTCTTCAAGCCGTGTTTGTGTGCCATTTTATTAGCAACGCTTGTGTGTCTTGCCACATCTCTAGACTGAGCCTGTATCAAAGTTTGCTTGGCCGATAACGTGCTAGACTTGTACTTCTTTTTAGCCTGTTGAAAAACAGACTTATTAACGTTGCCTACTGGAGTACCGACCTTTCCACGCTTGGCATCATACTTTCGCATTCTACGCCCTAGCTCATCAGTCTTATTAATCTTGCCTAGCGCATAACCAAATCCTGCACCTTCAGCTGCCCCAATTATGCTTGAAGTTATAGCCCTTTTCTTAGGATCTAACTTCTTGTCCGTTGCAGCAATCTTTTCTAAGTATTTATTATGCATATCGTATAGTCCATTCAAAGTGTAGTGAGAAAGTAGAATTTTTAGGTATAGCTACGAAGGTCTTAATATTAAACATATCGTCGTTACTTTTAAATAGGCCTACTTCACTTATTAACTGCCCATTAGCCTCTGAAGTAAGTACGTCAAAAGAGAATACAACACTTGTAACTGTGGGAGTGGTATAATTAATATTAGTAGAATCAAGTAAGGCAACTGCCGCATAAAGTCCTGTTTCAGAACCATCAGGGCTTTTAGGATTTTGTCCTTCAACATCGAACGTACCTTCATCTCCTACTCTAAAACTATCTATAGCAAATATGGTAGCTGATGCATTGTATAGGTATACAAGTTGTGCTTGCTTAGCTGCATCCGTGATAACGTTTTCGTCGTCAAGCAACACTTCAGTACTTCCATCGTTGTTCTTCTTAATTATCTTCAAGAACCCTTTGAGTCCTAAGCTTTCATTCATATTCATTTATACTATTTCCTTTTCGGATATAAGAGCGTTACCTATAGCCGTAGTATCATCTCGATCTATAGTTATGGCGTTAGGCGTTAAAGTATCAGTATATTGATCGTTTTCTGTACCCCTAGTAGCATACGCTAGAGAATCATAAGTCAAGCCGCCTCTGCTTAGACTAGTCGTAGCCCCATCAACTGTTGCTTCTATTTTAAGAGGTTCCGGAGAACTTACATCAAAATATGCTGGAGCATCGAAGAAACTATCAGTGTGTAAGAACACAGAGTATACATCATCATAACTCCTAGTGGCGAATATAAAATCACTACTAGATATAAAATCTTTACCAACTATACGCTGTCTATGGTTTTCTCTAGGTGCTTTAGAGTTTAAGAAAGTCATGTTATAAACATCTTCATGGGCCAAGTCATCCCCAATAGAGGCGTAATCTCGTACACATATAGTAGCGTAGTCTTCTGATAGGGTTCCTGGATTATATATTATAGTATCCGGTAACTCGGCTCCTGGACTCGTACTCAATGTGGTAAGTTTAGTTATTAGCTCACTCTCACGTAGACTATATAACGGAACCAGACTTCCACTTTCGACTACGACTTGCCATATGCGAACAGACAGAAACACCAGAGGAAGCAAAGAAGAAACGCGGCTATAAAGCTCTCGTCAACAGAGACGTTGTGCGTGTTGTAACAGCAGGAACACTGACCGAAGATAATCTTCTCGATGCGCGCCGTAGTAATTACCTCGCAGCGCTTGCGGATGTGGGAGGAGCATACGGATTGTCATGGATTGATATTTCGACAGGTCAACTTTTCGTTCAAGCTGTCCCCGAGAGTACACTGTTAACTAGTATCGACCGCATTCAGCCTAGCGAGCTTATCACGATCGACCGTATGGAGCGCACTGCTCTTCATGAATATTATGACGAGATTATTACCCCCCAACCTAAAAGTTTGTTTGATAGCGCGAATGCAAGAACACGACTAGAAACATTATTCGGGGTAAAATCATTAGATGCCTTTGGAACGTTTAACCGTGCGGAAGTTTCTGCTATTGGGGCGTTAATTGACTATGTGGATCGCACGCAAAAAGGAACTCTTCCTTATATCTCCCCTCCTCAACATATTTCACATCAATCCGTTATGGATATTGATGGTGCAACGCGCAAAAATCTTGAGCTTACACAAACACTCTCTGGTGAGAAAAAAGGCTCATTGCTTTGGGCCATTGACCGCACTCTGACTGGAGCTGGCGCGAGAGAACTTCAATCCAGATTATCATCACCGCTATGCACGCCATCACTTATTAATGATCGCTTGGACAAAGTGGCTTCTTTTCTCAAACATTCTGATGCGCGCAATTCCATTCGTGATTTCCTTAAAGAGATCCCAGACATTGAACGTGCACTTGGGCGTATTAGTGTTGAACGCGGAAGCCCTC
>JQIA01000044.1_pt1 | contig 49330 bp, 33 predicted proteins | sample 811431 | NCBI WGS metagenome assembly JQIA01 (sample SAMN02998118, study PRJNA258478) | marine sediment metagenome | biome: marine; feature: seafloor; material: sediment; isolation source: oil-polluted sediment collected from 3 locations (0.5 km, 0.7 km and 0.9 km)... | place: USA: Gulf of Mexico ...
CAATTATTATCACGGGCACTGGAAAGCGCACAGCAGAATCATATAACGGTGATTCGGCTGCTGCACCATTGCTTTTACTTGAGTACATTACAGAGAGCGAAGTGAATTAAATTGGGCTATCTGCAATCCTATTAATTGTACTTTGGATACCAACGGCGTTTGGTTACATTTTTAACTTTTGAAACTAAAGGCGAATGCTGTCAGAATATTTCTTTCTATAAATAAGCAAAAATAATAATAATCTACCCTATAAGACTATTTTTATCTTTACGTGGTCAAGTGCATTTTTCTCAACTATATTCAGTTGCAAACAGTTACATAAAACACATAATAAAAAGAAAGCATATCTTTTTGTACCTTGATTAGTTCTTAATAAATTACTGATCAATAATATAGCTTTCGTCATATATCGGCATATGAATCAGTTATCCGAGTAGTTTGTTATTCAATAACATTGGTGCGGTAGTATGGCTTCTTTATGTACGGTAAATAAAAAAAACTGTCTGAATTCCCTCCTTAAATTTCACAATTCCCCCTGTAAACTTACGGCTGTTCGTCCACTTGCACAGATAAACCCGATGTTTTTGGTTCATCCTATTTCATAGGACTACTATGCAATTTAACTCACTAATATTTTTATTGTTTTTCTTTATTGTCTATTCAGGCTACCTGTTATCCAAACACAGTGTGAAAGGGCAAAACCTGTTATTGCTAGTTGCAAGTTATGTGTTCTACGGCTTTTGGGACTGGCGATTTCTATCGCTTCTACTAACGTCGACTGTAATAGACTTTTTTTTGGGAAAGTTCTTAGCAGAAACAGACGATAAGAAAAAGAGAAAATTGTTCTTGGCATCATCCCTTACTGTAAATCTATCCATTCTAGGTTTTTTCAAATACTTTAATTTCTTTGCCGATAGTTTCTCTGATGTTCTGGTTGGGCTTGGTATGCAACCAGACTTTGTTACACTTAACGTAATATTACCCATCGGCATCTCGTTTTATACATTTCAAACACTAAGTTATACCTTTGATATTTATAGAGGAAAATTAAAGCCGACCAAAAGTTTTATTAATTTTGCTTTGTTCGTTAGTTTCTTCCCGCAGCTTGTTGCAGGCCCTATCGAAAGGGCTTCAAACCTGTTACCTCAGATAGCTAAACGTCGGACGATTAAGTGGTCAGAGGTAGATGCTGGTTTATTTCTTATATTGTGGGGTTATTTTAAGAAAGTAGTCATAGCAGACAATGTGGGTCTGATTGCAGATACCGTTTTCAATGATTACTCGCAATTTGGAGGTCTGGATCTGATTATTGGCATATTGGCATTTACGGTCCAGATTTACTGCGATTTTTCAGGGTATTCTGATATTGCCCGTGGACTCTGCAAACTGATGGGTTTTGAGCTCATGGTAAATTTCCGCTTGCCATACTTCGCTTTAAATCCTAGTGATTTCTGGAATCGTTGGCATATATCCCTTTCCACATGGTTAAAAGATTACCTTTATATTTCATTAGGAGGTAATCAATCAGGTGCGTGGAAAACCTATAGAAACCTGATGATTACAATGATATTAGGTGGTCTTTGGCATGGTGCAGCATGGAATTTTGTAATATGGGGCATGTACCACGGTACAATTCTATGTCTCTATCGAGCATTTGAGAAAAAACCGGTACATAAAGCCCCTTGGAGTGGCGAGCATTCTTCTGTAGTCGTCATTTCAAAAATGATACTCATGTTCACGCTAACACTTTTTGGCTGGTTGATTTTCCGCTCACAGTCGGTGGAGCAGATTACCTATTTTATATTAAACCTTGGGTTTTCTTTATCAAAAGATACACCTCTGTTGGCCTATAAATTGTTATTTTTCAGCATGCCATTGATTGTTATTCAATTATATCAATATATTAAAGGGGATTTATTGGTGTTACCCAATAACCCCATCGTGTTGCGATCAGCTATTTGCGCATCATTTTTAACGGGAATTGTCGTATTTGGTGTAAGGGATTCACTGGAGTTTATTTATTTTCAGTTCTGAGGTGAATAATGAAGAGTGGTAATAAAAGGGGTATTCATATTCAACCTTCAACTGAAAGGGTTGCAGGTTCATCTGGTAGGCGCATCGTTCTGACACTGCTTAGTACTGTATTGTTCCTATTAGCTTTTAATTTTTTTGTAGGCACAACGCTTAAAAATTCTGGCTATGGACTAATAAAATATAAATGGAATTTACTGGCTGACTTAGAACAACCAGTTGACATTATTGTTGCCGGTGATTCGAGTTGTAATCAAGGAGTTATACCTGAATTGCTTGAGCAACATTTGGGTGCAAAGACAATCAATGTGTGCACGATCGGAAATATGCTGGCTATAGAGGATGTTTGGATGCTGGAATTCTATTTGCAGCGCCATCAAAAGCTATCAGCTGTCATATTGGTTCACGTGTATGATTCTTGGCATCGTGACATAAATCCAGTGGTGGTAGCTCAGGTACCATTAAAATGGGGTTTTTGGAATGAGTTTACACCACCACTAAGATTTACCTTTAATCAGCAAGTGAAGATGTTTGCTGCAAAGTATTTTCCGCTTTACTCCGAGAACCGTACTTTATCAAAAAAACTGTTGAATCCTTGGCTAATTAAAGAAAATGACATCCAACTTAGTCCTACAGGTTTTTTTGGTCGTACTGAGCCTAATATGGAAAAAGTTAATATAGATGCCGAAGCACATTTTCGTTTTGTGCGTAAAAATAAATTTGATATTTCAGAGCCTAACCGAAGAGCGCTTTATCGACTCGAGAAATTGGCTGTCAAGTATGATTTTGATGTTTATCTGGCTAATAGCCCTATATTTTCAGGGTTATATGAAGACGAATATTTTAAATATTATCTGGACAATGTTAATCAATACTTGAAAAACTTTTCAAGTAGGGATAAGCGTTTACATTTTTTATTTGAAGAGCCCATACAGTTTGCTAAAGAAGATATGCAAAACGTTGATCACGTTATTCTAACCGCAGCAGAGATCTATACTAAAGAGATTGTAAATAAGATAAAGCATATTAACTAGAGGCTAGCCGGAGTATGAGCAGGATGTCGTCATAGTAATGAATCATGTCAATAGAAACGTAATTGACATATAAATATTGCAAACTATTTAGGAGTTGGGGGATGTCATCACGAGAGCGTGGGTCAAATTCAATGCTGGCAATATCGATTTCACTGAGCTGAAGTTGGCTTGTCGCCTTGCTTATTTCAAACGAAGTTTACAGGGGCATTATCGCAGATTTTGAGTGTTATAGAAAAATTCCGATTCAGTTAATTGGCTATTTTAATCAATGCTTCCGGCGTTTTTCAAGGTAGTTGTCGCTTCAATGGTTAAGCAGCCTGTTTATGTTGCTCTGGATTAAGCTCCACGGCTCCTTCAGGCTCCCAGTTTCTTTCTGCTCCAGACCATCGTTCTGGGCGTTCATTCGTCCGCCTGGTTGGGTGGAAACCCCCACCTTTCAGGTGGCTATGTCTTGATCCTGTGTTCCTGTCTTGATCTAAGAAGGACTTTCAGTCCTTGGTTTTTAACCCACCGTCTTCAGACGGTTGGTCGTTAAGTTCTTTTGCTCTGATACAACGCTTTTCTTTTCGCTAAGATCTCAACATCAAGCCCTACGTGCCTTTGATTTGGTGTTATAAATTTGATCCGGCTATGACGACAACTACTCTAACACCGGGGGGGGGCAACAGGTTATAGAGTTTCCGTTCAAGCACTAAGTAAATATACAGAGTTTGGTGATACATGGGTTTATAGTGTTTAGTATATTAAAGATTGGCCTGTTAGACTACTTTATTCTTTTCATAGTCAAGGCTATATTTGTCTACTATATTGAGTTTGATTACATAAACAATAAAAAGAAAGCATATGTATTCATCTATTGAATTCTAATATAGCTTTCATCATATACCGGCATATGAATCAGTTACCCAAGTAGTTTGTTATTCAATAACATTGGTGCGGTAAGATGGCTTATTTATGTGCGGTTAATAAAAAAAATCTATCTCTGTATCTTCTTTACGTTATTTTTTCGGTAGTGACCTCTGCATTTTTAATGCTTAGCTCTGTTGCCCATGCAGGGCCGTCTGGATTTACTTCTGATGACTTCAATAATACAAATCTCAATACTACCGTATGGTCTTTTATAGAGCCGAGCGCAGATGGGGCAGCCTCTCTAAATGGAACTCAATTAGAGATATTTGTACCAGCAGGTACAAGCCATGATGCATGGTCTTCAGGTAATAGTACCGCAAGAGTTATGCAAGCTGTAACCGATGATGATTTTGAGCTGGAAGTGAAATTCGAATCTATAGTCACCAGTCAATATCAATTACAAGGTATCTTAGTTGAGCAAGATGCAAATAATTTTATTCGTTTCGATTTTCATAGTGATGGAAACAATACGCGTATATTTGTCGCTGCCATTATTAGTAGTAGCGTCAGCCAAAAAGTTAACAATATTATTAGTGACCGTTCCCCAATGTACATGCGGGTTAAACGAGTAGGGGATGAGTGGACACAGTCATTCTCTGTAGACGGCATAATCTGGAATACCACCGTTATATTCACACAGGTACTTTCGGTTAATTCAACGGGCGTTTTTGCGGGTAATGTAGGAGGCAGTAGTGCACCAGAGCATACTGCGGTGGTTGACTATATGTTTAGCACCGATTTACCTGTAGACCCTGAAGATGGAGTGGTAACCGTCGATAATACTGCCCCTTTTATACGTGATGTGAAGAAAATTGCAGGCAGCGATCAGTTTCAAATGTTATGGGAAACCGATGAGCCAGCAACAGGCGTTATTGATTACGGCCTTACTACTAGTTATGAACTTGGCATGGTAGAGAATACTAGCTTAAGCACAAGTCATGATCTTACGGTGACGGGCCTAACGCCTGGATCGGTCATTAATTATCGTCTTCGTTCTACTGATAACAGCAGCAATGAAAAAGTATCTTCTAATGCACTTATTACCGTTTCACCAAACCCTTATATTGATGACTGGGGTGGTCCAAACTCAAACTATAGCTTTGGCCAACTTGGTAGTAATTCTGCCCGATGGGTCAATATCCTTGGCCATGTGTCGGGGGCATCCACCATAAACTCACTTACTTACTCTCTGAATAGTCAGACGGCTCAAACATTATCAATGGGGGATGATGATCGAAGATTACAAGATGTGGGTGACTTTAACGTTGATATTGAGTATTTAGAATTAAATGATGGCGCAAACACACTAGATATAACCGCCGTTGACACATTGGGTAACTCAACAACCAACAGCCTAGCTATAAACTACGAAAGCAATAATATCTGGCCTCTTCCATATTCAGTAGACTGGAGCACAGCGACGAGTATAGAAGATGTGTCTCAAATTGTAGATGGCTCATGGTTTCTTGAAAATAATGGCGTTAGAACCACCCAATTAGGCTACGACAGAATTTTAAGTATTGGTGATATCACATGGTATGACTACGAAGCGACAGTGTCTGTTACATTGCATGGCATCGATAGTACTTGCTTTACAGATATAGCCAATAACCCTTGTAATGGTGGAGCGCTGCTCGGACTTTTAGCTCGCTGGCAAGGGCACCACCCCACTGATAATAACCAACCAAGCTATGAGTGGAAACCTTTAGGTTCATTGGGGGTGTACACATGGAATTATAATCGTTCTGACCTTACTGTCGTGCCAGGGCTCGTACTTTTTGGTGGTGATGGAAGTATCATTGCAGATGATAAGAGTGCTGCGTTCCCTATTGGCGTGCCACAATTTATGAAAATACGAGCAGAAACAGTAGGTGGACAGCATGAGTACAAGTTAAAACTATGGGAGCAAGGTCAAACAGAGCCTTCGCAGTGGAATTTAGAAGCCGTACAATCTTTGACAGAATCTTTTGGTAATGGTTCTCTGTTATTAATTGCTCATCATGCCGATGTAACTTTTGGCAATGTATCTGTTATTGCCTTAGATGGTGGTGGTGATGTAACCCCTCCCATTATTAGTAATGTACAATCATCAGTCACAGAAACCACAGCAACCATTAGTTGGACGACAGACGAGCCAGGTGATAGTTCAGTCAACTATGGATTAGATACCAGCTATGGTGGCGCAGAAAGTAGTGCTTCATTGGTGGTAAGTCACTCCCTAACATTAACAGGGTTAAGCGCTAACACCGAGTATCATTATCAAGTTGATTCAACGGATAACAGTACTAACACATCAACTAGCACTGACCTTGTTTTCACGACAATTTCAGAAAATACTGGCAGCCCTTCAGGCATAGAATCAGACAACTTTGATGATTCTGTATTCAACTCATCACTCTGGACATTTTCAGACCCAGTGGGTGATAGCTCAGTTTCTATGACAGGAAGCCAGCTGGCCATATCAATGCCATCAGGAACTGGCCACGATTTGTGGACTAATACCAATTTGGCTCCCCGAGTGCTACAAGCTACCAACAACACAGACTTCGAATTAGAAGCTAAGTTTGATTCATTATTAACAAAAAAATATCAGGTACAAGGTATAACCGCTGAACAGACTGCAACGAATTTAGTCCGTTTTGACTTCTACAGCGATGGAAAAGTAACCAAAATTTTCTCAGCCACCATCATAAACGGAGTAGCCACCCAAAAAATTCAAAGTGTTATACCCACTACCGCACCTATGTATTTAAAAGTGACTCGTCAGGGGGATTTATGGACAGAGTCTTATTCCTTTGATGGCGTGAACTGGACGGTTGCAGGTAGCTATACTCACGCCTTAACCATTTCAAATGTTTCAGTATTCGGTGGTAACGCAGGCTCAAACCCACCTGCGCACACCGTGTTAGTTGACTACTTTACGGTCGATTCCCAGCCTCCGGGGAGTGGAGGTGATACGATTGCTCCCGCTATTAGCAATATACAAGTATCAGTACTTGATACAACAGCCACAATTACCTGGGATACCAACGAAGTAAGTGACAGCTTAATTAGCTATGGGCTAGATTCAAATTACGGTTCTGAACAAAGTGACTCAATACTTGTAACAAACCATAGTATTGAATTAACGGCACTTATCGCAGGCACCACATATTCGTATCAAGTCAGTTCAACCGATGGCAGTAACAACACAGGTAGTAGCGTAGACCTACAGTTCACCACGACTTCAGAGCCAGATGTTACCGCACCGGTCATTAGTAACATTCAAGTATCTGTCACATACTCTCAAGCCACTATCACATGGGATACAGACGAAACCAGTGACAGCGTTATAAGTTATGGTTTGGATAACACCTATGGACAAACGGAAAGTGATGCCGCATTGGTCACAAACCACAGCATAACCCTGAATACACTGACATCAGAAACAAACTACCACTATCAACTTAGTTCCACTGATAACAGCACCAATACGGCAAACAGTGTAGACCTTACGTTTACCACCGCCGCCAATACAGGCAGCCCATCAGGACTAATGTCTGATGACTTTGATGCAGGTTCGCTGAATGGCGTTTGGAACTTTGTAGACCCTGTTGGAGACAGTGCCATTAGCATGACAGGGGCGGAGGTTGCTATATCAATGCCAGCAGGCGTAAGTCATAACCTTTGGACAAACAATAACTTAGCCCCACGAATACGACAGGCCGCCAACAACACAGATGTTGAACTTGAAGTTAAATTTAACTCTTCAGTATTCGCCAAATATCAATCTCAGGGTATCGCCATCGAACAAGACGATAACAACCTTGTTTTCTTCCACTTCTACTTTAATGGTTCCAGCACCAAAATATTTTCTGCCAGTATGGTAAACGGTCAAGCGAATAAAAAAGTGAGCCAAAAAATTATTGATGGTAATCCGCTTTATATGAAAATTACTCGCTCTGGCAATAACTGGGCTCAATCGTATTCTTATGATGGGGCTAACTGGACAGTAGCCGTTAGCTACACACACGCATTAACCGTAAGTTCTGTATCACTATTTGCGGGCAACTCAGGAACTACACCACCCGCTCATACCGCCTTAATAGACTATTTTATTGTAGATGGCATAGCACCTGACTCTCAGCCTGATACTACCCCGCCTATTATCAGCAATATTCAAGTACTAGAAGGTGAAGACACCGCAACAGTAAGCTGGGATACCAACGAAGCATCAGATAGTACTGTAGACTTTGGACTGGATAGCACTTACGGCTCACAAAGTAATGATACAAACTTAGTGACTAGTCATACATTAATACTCACGGGGTTAACAAAGGGCACAGAGTATCATTATCAAATAAGCTCTACTGATGGCAGTCTTAACAGCGCTTCAAGCGTAGACTTAACCTTCAACACTTTGCAGGGTGATATCACGCCCCCCCTCATCACTAACATTCAAGTCATTCAAACAGATATAACAGCCACAATAAGCTGGGACACCGACGAAGTAAGTGACAGTACTATAAATTACGGAGTTGATCTTAGTTATGGACAAACAAAAAGCGATGCAGCATTGGTTACAAGCCACAGCCTCACACTTGAAGGACTCACAGCCGGAACCGAATATCATTACCAAATCAGTTCAGCAGACGCCGATACAAACAATTCAGACAGTGTAGATTTAACTTTTACAACCAACAGTGAAGCAGACCTTACCCCTCCTGTTATCAGCAACATAATGGTTACATCAACAGACACCGTAGTTACAGTAACCTGGGATACAGATGAACTAAGTAATAGCTCAGTTGACTACGGCCTTGATTCAACTTACGGGCTTAATCAAAATAACGCGACTTACGTAACCAGTCATAGCATTGAGCTACCCAGCTTAACATCGAGTACTGAGTATCATTACCAGATCACCTCAAGTGATGTAAGCGGTAACCCTGCTAGTACAATAGATTTAACCTTTATGACTGATATTACCGTAGATATTGATCCCCCCATCATCAGCAATATCCAGATCACCCAAACCGAAACAACAGCCACCATTACCTGGGATACTAATGAGCAAAGCGACAGTACTATTGATTATGGTTTAGATACCAGTTACGGACAGAATACTAACGATACAACGCTAGTCACTAACCATAGTATTACGCTAACAGGCCTTATATCAGCCACACAATACCATTACAGAATCAGCTCAAGTGATGGCAGTGCTAATACCAGCCAAAGTAGTGGTTTAAGCTTTATAACTACAAGTGGTTCAGGTTTGCTAGCTCATTGGACAATGGATGAAGGTACTGGAAATACAGCCGTAGATGTAACAGGAAATAACAACACGGGAACTTTAGTAAACGGCCCACTCTGGGTATCAGGAGCTGGGTTAGATTTTGATGGCGTGAATGACTACCTTGATGTAGGGCCTATTAACGTAGGCGGCGATGCAATCACCATTACTGCGTGGATAAATGCAGACAACCTGACAAATTGCTCAGCAAAAGACTGCCGTATTTTCTCCAAAGCATCCGGTACAAGCACTCAAGACCATTACTACATGATCAGCACCATTAAACGCAAAGGTGATGGCGCACCCGTATTACGATTTAGGCTCAAGGCAGGCGGAACAACCGAAACACTCATTGCTACATCCGGCGTAATTACTGAAAACCAGTGGATTCATATAGCGGCTGTTTATGATGGCTCAACCATGACGCTATATAAAGATGGTATAGACGTTGGAAATAGTGCCAAGAGCGGAAGTATTGATATTGATAATACCGTATCAACCTGGATAGGGGGCAACCCTCCATCAGCCACTGTTCGCCCCTGGGATGGCCAGATTGATGAGGTAAAAGTCTACGGAATAGCGTTAAGCAGTGCAGAAGTGAACGCTATGGCCAACCAAGACTTCACTGCCCCGGTTATAGACAACATACAAGTGGGCGTTACAGATACCGAAGTCACAATAAGTTGGGATACCAACGAGTTAGCCAATAGCGCTATAAACTACGGATTAGATACTACTTATGGCGCAGTATCTAATGATAGTACTGAAGTAAACAACCATAGCTTAACACTCACAGCCTTAACGCCAGATACTACGTACCATTATCAAATTACATCAGCTGATGGCAGCCTTAACAGCACTTCAAGCGCAGATTTAACCTTCAACACCTTACCGGCTGATATCACGCCCCCCATCATTAGTAACGTTCAAGTCATTCAAACAGATACAACAGCCACAATAAACTGGGACACCGATGAATTAAGTGACAGTACAATAAATTACGGAGTTGATCTTAGCTACGGGCAAACAAAAAGCGATGCAGCATTGGTTACAAACCACAGCCTCACACTTGAAGGGTTAACAGCAAGTACTGAATATCATTACCAAATCAGTTCAGCAGACGGTGATACAAACAATTCCAACAGTGTAGATTTAACCTTTACAACCAACAGTGAAGCCGACATCACGCCGCCAGTAATCAGCAATATAGTAGTTTCATCAACGGATTCTGTAGCGACGGTAACCTGGGATACTGATGAGTTAAGTAATAGCTCAGTTGACTACGGTCTAGATTCAACTTACGGGCTAAACCAAAGTGATGCCGCTCACGTAACAAACCATAGCGTTGAGCTACCCAGCTTAACATCGAGTACCGAGTATCATTACCAAATAACCTCAAGTGATGTAAGCGGTAACCCTGCTAGCACCATAGATTTAACCTTTATGACCGATGTAACCGTAGATGTTGATCCTCCCATTATCAGCAATATCCAGATCACCAAAACAGAAACAACAGCCACCGTTACCTGGGATACCAACGAGCAAAGCGATAGCGATATAGATTACGGTTTAGATACCAGCTACGGCCAAAACAGTAATGATACAACGTTAGTAAGCAACCATAGCATTACGCTAACAGGCCTCACATCAGCCACAGAATACCATTACCAAATAAGCTCAAGTGATAGCAGTTCTAATACCAGCCAAAGTAATGATTTAAGCTTTATAACTTCAAGCGGTACTGGCTTGCTAGCCCATTGGCAGATGAATGACGGCGCTGGAAATACAGCCTCAGACGCAACGGGAAATAACAACACCGGAACCTTAGTAAACGGCCCACTCTGGGTATCAGGAGCTGGGTTAGATTTTGATGGCGTGAATGACTACGTTGATGTAGGCCCAATTAATGTAGGCGGAGAAGCAATCACCATTACCGCCTGGATCAATGCCGGAAACCTATCAAGCTGCTCCGCAATAGACTGCCGTATTTTCTCCAAAGCATCCGGTACAAGTACTCAAGACCATTACTACATGATCAGCACCATTAAACGCAAAAGTGATGGCGCACCCGTATTACGATTTAGGCTCAAGGCAGGCGGAACTACCGACACAGTAATTGCTACATCCGGCGTAATTACTGAAAACCAGTGGATTCATATAGTCGCTGTTTATGATGGTTCAAGCATGAAGCTATACAAAGACGGAGTAGAAGTAGGAAACAGAGCCAAGAGCGGAAGTATTAATATTGATAACACCGTATCAACTTGGATAGGGGGCAACCCTCCATCAGCCACCGTTCGCCCCTGGGATGGCCAGATTGATGAGGTAAAAGTCTATGGAAGAGCGCTAAGCAGTGCCGAAGTGAGCACCATGGCCAACGAAGATTTAGCTGCGCCTGTAATAAGTAACATAAAAGTAGTTGTTACAGATATACAGTCCACCATAAGCTGGGATACCAATGAACTAGCAGATAGCGTTGTAAACTATGGCTTAGACTCCACCTATGGAACAGTAGCCAGTAACAGCACCGAAGTCATTAGCCATAGCCTAACGCTCACAACATTAACACCAGGTGCTCAGTATCATTATCAAATAGTCACATCAGACGGCAGTGGTAACACATCTAGCAGTGTTGATTTAACATTTACAACACTCACAGAACCCGATAACACCGCCCCCGTCATCAGTAATATTCAAACCAGTATTTCAGAAGCAACAGCCATAATCACATGGACAACCAATGAAGACGGAAATAGTATCGTCAACTATGGATTAAACAACACGTATGGTTCATCAAATACAGATGAAACCCTAGAAACAACACATAGCATATTACTCACAGGGCTAACGCCAAGTACCACTTACCACTTCAAAGTGTTTTCTACCGACTTAAGCGGCAATGCAGGTAATAGTTCAGACCAAACCTTCACAACATTAGCCGTAGTCATTCCTGAGACATCAGAGGCTATTTACGGTGCTAATAATGAAGTGACCTACAAAGAGTACTGGATTGACCACAGTGAATTTGATGGAGCCTGTGGAGATGAGCTAAGAGACCCAGGTGCTTTTTATATAGAGCCTTATTCAGGCTGTGATAAAACCCTTCAATTTGAAATTCCTGATGACTTTTCTCAAGCCGGAGAAGTAAAAATCTATCTCGACCTATGGCGTAACCGTGATACACCACGAGTAAAGTTCAGCCTAAATGGAAACAGTACCGTTTATGCACCTAATGTAGGTTCAGATTGGAGCAGAACACCTTATCTGGCCACTATTCCAAAGCAGGAGTTAGTGCAGGGAACAAACACCATCACATTCACCTCTGCCAAGAAAATTCATGTACATGATGTTGGTTTCAGAATCTATTACGATAATTCAAATCCACTAATAGCCGGTGCCGGAAGCGATGTTACCCCACCAACTGGGCAGTTAACCTCTGTTGTTGCAAGTAACGGATCATTCAATCCATTAGGGGGAGGGGTGCTAGATGTCGATAACAACCAAATAACCTTTAATGCCAGTGCCAATAATGCGGATTATGTAGAGTTTCATGGCTACTATTATGGCTATGATGAAAATAACGACGGCACACTAACCGACTGGCATAACCTTAAGCGTTTAGAGCTAAACCCTGGCTCAGGTGGCACCATTGACCATATAGGTACAGACACCAGTTCACCTTATAGCGTGACATGGAATATGCCTCATATTATTAATCAGGGTAACGTTCGCTTTAAGGTTCGTATTGTAGATTCCTCCGGTAATGTTAGAGAGGCTGCCAGTGGTATTAGTGGGAGCTTCACCCTCTCGCGCTCATATTCCGTAGAGAGCTATATAGTTCCCAATTTTGAAGATGCTGTTACACATCATGGTGGCAGCGAGCCTGACATTGTAAATCGTACTATTGATTTACCCAGTGACATATCAGACGTAACAGATGCGTACTTTATCGGTGCTTATTGGCAAAGACCAAAAGTCACCCTCAATAACACTACACAATTTAGTGTAGGTGCATCAGACCACTGGCAATTAGATGTAAGACAAATATCACCCTCAAAATTAGTACCCGGTACAAACCAGATAGAGTATGAGTATCGTGGTAGTGGTTTTGGAGAGTTTATAGAAAAACCCGGCCCTATGGTTATTTTGATCCGATAAATTGAGAGACCATTATGATTATTCCTATGAATAGAAATACATCCAAGGTAAGCATCGGCTTACCCGTGTACAACGGTGAAAACTATTTGCGAGAAGCGCTAGATTCATTGCTATCTCAAACTTATACCGATTTTGAGCTTATTATTTCGGACAATGCTTCTACTGATGCAACTCAAAGTATTTGTGAAGATTATGCGAGTAAAGATATGCGTGTTCATTACCATCGGTGTGCAACGAATATAGGGGCTGCCGCGAATTATAATAGAGTTTTTGAGTTGGCACGGGGTGAGTATTTTAAATGGGCTGCTCATGATGATGTTTGTTCTCCAGAGTTCTTGCGCAGTTGTGTTGAGCAGTTAGAACAATACCCGGAAACGGTGTTGTGTTATCCAACGGATGTAGCGATAGACTCGAAAGGGAATGTTATCCCTAATTATATGGACAAATACACGAATCTAAACCACTTAGATATGCCTACCCCTTATAAACGCTTACATGATTTAGCTTGTCTACGTCATGGATGTTTTCAGGTGTTTGGTCTAATACGGTCTGAATCCTTAAAAAACACACCTAAAATTGCCAATTTCATAGGTGCCGATAGAGTTCTTCTTGCTGAGTTAGCGTTAAAAGGTGGGTTTTGGAAATCAACACACCCCATCTACTTTCGTCGGCATGCAGAACAATACTGCGCTTTAAATAATAAAAATTCCAGAGAGTCTTGGTATTCACCTGAAAGCGATAAAAAAATTACATTTACAATGAAAACACAGTTAATTGAACATTTTAGGTTAATCCATCGTGTCAATTTAGCATGGTTTGATAGGGTTTTGTGCTATTTGGTCATGATGGATTGGATGCGACGAAAGAGAAGGAAGTTGGTTCAAGAATTTTATAAATCTTTATCGTTCTGATATAAATATTAAATGGAGTAACGTGATGCCTCAGCGCATTCTTTATATACAACGACCAGCTGGTGGTGGTTCATCAAGAAGTCTATATGAACTTGTTCGCGGACTTGACAGAAGTCAGTTTGAGCCAGTGGTACTATTTTTTCAGGATAATATATTAAGAGAGAAAATTGAAGCATTAGGAATTAGAACGATTACTTTAGATTGGGTAGGAAGACGGTTACAGCAAAGAAAACTTTTGGCCAAAGCAGATTCTCGATCGCAAAAAATTCTTAATTTTATAACCTATGAAATACCATTAGTATTTGAAATTATTCGTATATTGAAAATTGAAAAAATTGACTTGATACATCAAAATCTGGGCTTTGAAAGAGCTGCTATAATTGCCGCAAAAATTCTTGGATTACCGCAAGTTTGTCATTTTCGTCATTTTAGTAAAATCCCAAAAACTAAAAAATGGCTCGCTTCATCGGTAGATGCAGGGATATTCATTTCCAACGCAATACAAAAGTTTTATTTAGAGCAATCTATTCCATTTAGGCGCTCCCAAGTTATCTACAACCCAATAGATATTGATAGTTTTATAAATACCAAAGGAAAGTTAGAAATACGTAAGCAGTTTTCTATCTCGGGTAGTGACATGGTAATTTCCAATATAGGTCGAATTACACCGTGGAAAGGTCAGGATTATTTTTTAAATGCTGTTGAAAAAATAATGGAAGAATACCCCACAACAAAAGTATTAATTGTAGGGGAAGCGGGGTTGAACAAAAAAGACCAGGAGTACTTGGTCACACTCAAAAACAAAGTTAAAAATAGCTTACTAAATAATAGAGTGATTTTTACTGGCGAGAGGGGGGATATTGCTGAAATTATGTCAGCCTCAGACATCGTTGTTCACAGTGCCTCTGAGCCGGAACCATTTGGCAGGGTTATTGTTGAAGCAATGGCTTCAGGAACACCGGTAATAGCGACCAATGCAGGTGGGGTGATGGAAATCATAGAGGACGGAGTTACCGGGTTGCTGGTACCCGTTAAAAATGATTCTTTGATGGAACGGGCTATTGTAAAACTACTGAAATCTAGAACATTTTCTAATTCATTAGCAGTAAAAGGGCAGCAGGAAGTGTCAGAGCGATTTCAGATTTCAAATCATGTGTCAAAAATCCAGGAAATATACTGCAGTGTACTTTCCAGTAAATCCAGAAACTTAAGAAGACAAAATTAGCTTAAACATTTTATAGAGTAGCATTCATTTTGATGATTTAGGGTAACTGGTTGTAACTCATGACTTTAAGAAATAAGGCAATTCATGGTGCGAAATGGTCAACTGCGCAACATTCGATAGGGCAGGTCATTGATTTCGCGATATTTATCACTTTAGCTCGAATGCTCGGTCCTGAAGAATTTGGACTCGTAGCAATAGCGGTTGTATTTATTTCATTTATTGCTCCATTTATTTCACAGGGGCTCGGTGCAGCAATAATTCAACGGTCTGAAATTGAAATTGCCCATCTGAATACTGTATTTTGGTCAAACCTTACACTAGGGGTATTGTTAACGGCACTAATAGCTTCTTCTTCAGGGTGGTGGGCAAATGTATTTTCAGATCAGCGATTGGAAAGTGTACTAATCTGGATTGCACCTTGTAGTCTTTTCTACTCCCTAACCATCGTACAAGAAGCTATTCTTCGTAGAGAAATAAGGTTTAAAACACTCGCTTATCGTTCCTTATTCTCGAAAACAACCGGAGGAGTTGTTGCTATTGTGCTGGCAATAAATGACTTTGGTGTTTGGAGTCTGGTAATCCGTCAATTAACAGTATCATGCATGAATGTTTTTCTTTTATGGCGAATTTGTGACTGGCGCCCTCAACTACAATTTTCCAAAAAACACTTCGCCGATTTATTTCCTTTTGGGATTAGAGAGCTAGGGAACAAGCTATTGGTATTTGTTAACCGTCGGTCAGACAATTTATTAATTGGCTATTTTTTAGGACCAGCGTCTCTTGGTTTTTACAATATTGCATATAGATTTGTATTTGTAGTCCTTCAGCTTGTTACCAAGTCTGTAAGTCAAGTAGGAATGCCTGCGTTTTCACGACTACAACACATACCGAAACGGCTAACCAGAGCCTTTTATGACGTGACTCAAATTATTACATTGCTATCATTTCCAATATTTATTGGAATGATGTTCCTTGCTACAGAGATTGTAGTTGTTTTCCTGGGAGAAAGTTGGTTACCAGCAATTCCCGTTTTGCAAGTGCTTATATTAATCGGTATTGCCCAAAGTTTATTGGCTCCAATGGTTTCAGTGATTATTGGTGTGGGCAAGCCTGGTGTTAGATTAAAGCTTCAGTTTGTTGACTCTGTTTTAAATCTAGGAGGCTTTTTTATAGCCGTTCACTGGGGAATTGTTGCGGTGGCCGCCTCCTATGTAATTATTGGTTTCGCTCTTATTCCTCTTTGGTATCGAGCGATACTAAGAGCAATACCCGTTGATAACGCAGAATACCTAAAAACAATGAAAGCGCCATTTTGGGGAACAGTCATGATGACTTTAAGCCTTGCTGCATTAGCAATTGGGTTTCGTGGTCAATTTGGCAGTATTGGATTTATGATCATGTCTGTTTTGGTTGGTGCGTTTGCATATACGATTACTGTATTTCTTTTATATCCAGCTACAGCTACAAAGTTTATTGATTTATTGAAGGTGTTAGTTGTTAAATCTCAAACTTAGAATTTAAAAGTTTGTACGGGACTTTTCCAACATCCATCGATATAGATATAAAGTTCAATCTATATGTATTTTTTTGCACAGATTGCTTTGTTTCCCATAAGTTCTTTAGAGGTAATATCATATGTCCATTTTAGTATTAACTTCTGATACGAAAGAAAAGGGAGGGGTGGGCAACTACTATAACTGCCTGAAACTAAATCTAGAAAAGGATATAGATTATTTCTTTGTTAATAATGCCGGAACGACTTCAATAATGCATCCAGGAAATATTTCGAAATGGGAGAATATTCAAAAAACAATTAGTTTACTCTCAAAATATTTAAAATTTATTTTTATGGCACCTCGTTATAAGCTGATACATATAAACCCCTCGTTAACCCCCCACTCATTTTATAGAGATCTAATATTTATTCTATTATCAAAATTATATAGAAAAAATATCCTTATATTTTTTCGTGGTTGGGATGAAAATTTTGAAGACAAAATTTCTCACTCCGGTTTTCTCTCATATCTGTTTAAAAAAACATTTGGTAGTGTAGATAGGATTATTGTTTTAGGGAAAGTTTTTGAAAATAAACTATTACAGATGGGGGCTAGACCAAGTAAAAATATAATACTTGAATCAACTGTCGCGGACACAACTTTCATGGAAGGATTCAGCATTGATGAAAAAATAACAAGTTATGATGACTGCGTTAAGTTCCTGTTTATTGCAAGGATACTTAGAAGTAAAGGTATCTATATCGCTATCGACGCATTTGTTGAGGCCCAGAGGATACTAACAAACCGAAGTATGAAATTGTATATAGCGGGTGAAGGTGAAGAGCTTAATGATGCTAAATCTTATGTTCAAAATAACAAATTTAATAATATTTATTTTGTTGGCGATGCAAGAAACGACGTTAAAAAGACGCTACTCCATAACTGCCATATAATGTTGTTTCCGACGTACCATGGTGAAGGAATGCCAAACTGTATTCTAGAGGGAATGTTATATGGTATGCCTATAATTTCAAGAATCAATGCAGGTATTCCAGACGTTGTTGGTCACCAAATAAATGGTCTATTAACAAACAGTATTGATAGCGCAGAGTTTTCAAGATTTTGTATAAACCTTGCTTCTGATAAGCAGTTATATAAAAAAATGGCCAAAATAAATTTATTTCATGCTATAGAGTCATTTTCTACGGAAAAAGTAAGAAAACGAATATTAAAATTATATAACGAAGCTCGTTTTTAAGATAAAACAATACAAAATTAACTGTAGGTATCGTTAATATGAATAAAAAAATGTTGATATTAAATAGAAAACAATTTGGTTATCACAGTGATACTTATTATTATTGTAAATATTTGAACAATAAGTTTGATATTACATATTTATGCTGGGACTACGGACTAAAAAGGCCATTCGTTGAAAAAGTAAATGTTAAGTATGTTTCAAGAAAAGGAAACAAATTAGTTCGGTATTTTCGTTTTCTTTTTGCTGCTATTTCCGAAGTTACAAAAGGCTATGATATCTGTTTCATCAAATATTTTTTGGGCTGCTCATTATTGAAATTATTAAATTTTAAGGGAAATTTTGTTTTTGATATAAGAACTGCCCATACTTGGGATAATCCGCTAAAACGAAATTTTTTTGATGCCTTATTGATTTTTGAATCGTTATTTTTTGATAAAATTACTATTATTTCCAAAGGGTTAGCTTGCAGGCTTAAAATCCCAAGAAAGAAGGTACATATTTTACCCTTAGGGGCGGACAGTCTTTCTAACAAAGATAAAAAAATTGATAAAATGAAATTGTTATATGTAGGCACATTTAAAAATCGGAACATAGCAGATACGATTGTAGGGTTTGAAAAATTCTATAAAAAATATAGATCAAAAATAGAAATTGAATACAAAATAATAGGCTCTGGTACTGCTAAAGAAGAGCAGAAACTGGCCACACTAGCAAGAGACATGAATATAGAAAAAGTTATCGAGTTTGTTGGTTTTGTTCCCCATAGTGACCTAATTTCCTATTTTGACATGAATAATATTGGTGTCTCTTTTGTGCCTATTACCAAATATTTTGATAAACAACCACCAACAAAAACATTTGAATATGCATTATCTGGAATGCCCGTTATTGCAACTAATACCACCGAAAACAGGAAAGTTATTAGTGATACGAACGGCGTTATAATTCCAGATACCGCAGAGGGTTTTTATGAGGGTTTAAAAGTAATGTTTGATAGACGAAGAACTTATGTTTCTAGCGATATTAGAAAAACTTGTACTGAATTTAAATGGGAAAATTTGGTGAATAAAAACCTGCAGATATATCTAGAAAGTATGGTATAAAACGCCAATAGGCTTATTGATTCAGTAGCGCTGTAAGCGCTCAAACTGAGTTGTCACTGACAACTATCCTGACATAAATGGTTACCATAAAACACCTAATCCAGCCAGTGTTTTAGATCTCTTTGTAAAATGTCCTGCAGGATATATATGTCATCTCTGTATATGTCGTTCAGGCGTTTTCTAGCGGCGAACGACATTTCAGGCTTTAGAAGTTCTCCGTTAGCATATGAAGACCACTTGCTATTTTGTAGTGTTTTTGTGACTCTTGAATCATTAATCGACTGCCTGTAGTGTTTGCGCCATTGGTTGGGGAGCAATTGCTTTGCCAGTTTACTAGCTGAATCAAAGGATCTCAGTTTTCTTGCAGCAGGTTCCAGTGATTGAAGTATTCTTCGTGTATAGGACTTTGACGAAATCCCGGTGGCTGCGTGCCTGACCGATGTATCTGGAACAATCGATTCATCTACATCCAAAAATGCAAATATATCCTTTACAACGGATATGGAGTCATCTACGAAGTCATCGTAGAGATATATTCTTATCTTCTCCTTATTAAAGTGATTGAAGTAACGGGCGCATTGGCGCCCATAGAATCCAGGACGGATGTAGTACGGACCATTGGCATGCCATATGTTCTCTGAGTTGAAAGGTTCCTGATCGAGTGTTTCTTCAAAACTTCGAGTTTCCCTTCCTTTGCGCACCTGATGCAGATACATAGAAAAAGCTCGTTCTATGGGATTTCTGAGAATGGCTATAAGCTGCACTTCAGGAACAAACTGTTTAATTCGCTCTGGAGCATGCGGGTGAAAAAGATAAAAAGGTGATGCTTCGCCTATAGCATATTGGGACTGAACCTGATCAAATAGCGATGTATATAGATCAATATCACATATAGATGTCTTCTGCATCTGGAGGAAAACATCCCTTGATTTCGCAAGTGTAGGTGTATTTGGATCAATACCAGTATCGAGAAATGTTTCGTTATGCATAGCAAAAAAACGTGGCTCTTTGACTGATGACATAAATATGGAAGGATGCTGATTGAGGTAGTAGTAAAGCGCGGTTGTACCCGATTTTGCGGCGCCGATTAGTAGAAATGTCGGCCAGGTTCTACTTTTATTGGCAGTAGCACTGTAGGACATAGTGTTATCCTCTTCATTTCGCCTTTTGTATGGATGTATAGGAGTGTAGTTGATGTTTTGTTAGAAATCCTGTAGACGGGCGGTTTTTTCAAGGTATGACATTCTTTCCTAAATACATATGCAGCCACACGGTGTTTGCAGTACTGATATTGAGTCAGGTCGCTACGATCAAAATCCTGAAGAATTATCTGCCACTCTTTTTCACCACGATGAATGCTGTGTCGCGCTTTCATAAAGCTCTCCTGCTTAAGTTGACGTGAGGGTTACTTTTTATATGTGCAGTAGGCTTCGTTAAATAACGTATTGGTTTGAGCGGTTACATAGCGCTGAACTACAACCATAATAATTAATTAGACTACTATGGCCGCAGTTTACTCCGCTTTTTAAATAACCTTAATTCTCACATTCTTTGGAGCACCTGGTGGAGGGGTCTCTGACACTTCAAAACTTAGAGCTCCTATATTTGGGCTAATACCTGTAAATGCTAAATTAACCGGGTCACCCTTTGACCAGGAAATGCTCCTATTTATTATGATCTGATTTGTTGATAAGTCTATATCATTTATCCGAACGGTCTCTGAACCGATATTAATTAGGTCTCCTTCTATTATCCCATAACCATCTGTGAAGTAACTTGCATCAGCAACGGTTAGAATTGTACCGGAACCACTTTGCAAGGTCGTGGTAAGTTCTCCACCTGTTCCTAGGCAGGGGCTTGAGCTACTTAGTTTAAAGTCTGAGATGGTGGATGGATTTTCATTAATGAATTTGGGATCTTGTTGAATGTTGTTCGAAAAATGCACAGGATAATTGTCTTCATAATTACTTAATGGTTTCGACCCTAATGTTTCGCTTTTGACCATTTGGTTACTGGCAGTTTCATCAATGGCAACGCAATTGTATGAGAACACTGTATCCAAAAATGGGTCATTATAGTGTTTCAGGAAATTGTTAATGATAATAAATAGTTTTTTATTTTGAGCGACTTTGTAGAAAATGTTATTTTTAAATATATTTTTTCTTGGAGCTGGATACTCCGCACCATAAGAAATAGTTGACCATGCTGCACCTTTAATATTGTAAAACGTATTGTGATAAATCCTATTATTATAGACATCTGGTGATGAACTTCCTACAGATGATGTCATGGCGTCACCAACACCATTAAAAAAATAATTGTTTCGAACAATCTGATTTTTACCATTGACTTTAATCATTCCAACGGAACTATCATCTACTGACTCTGGTATGTTTTTAATTATGTTCCGTTCGAATATATTGCCGAACCCAGCCTTAAGACTGACAGCACGGTTTCCGACCGAGTCGCCACTTACAACATTGCCTGATTTGTACGAAAAACTTGTGCCATTATATATTTCCCATGTATTATCATAGGTATTATCTCGAATTATATTATAGTCACCTTGTATAATTCCTAGGTCGTGGCCTGAGCGCCTGAAAATGTTTCCCTGAATCAGGTTGAACTTGTTACCAGCTCTGATGGCCATGCTACTACCAGAATCCTCATGCGTACCTTTCCACTTGTAAACGTCCCAAGCTCCGTTATAGTCAAAGCTATTATTAAGAACCTTGTTGTATTTAGAGCTATTTTTAAAAAGTAATGCCGAATAGCCTTCAGACCTTATAAAATTTGAGTTTTTTAAAGTACAGTTAGAAGTGTTGTTAAAGTACCCCCAATATTGGTATTTGCTATCCTTGTATATTCCTTCCCCATCAGCGGAAATACCATCGATTGTAATGTAGCTACGATTTTCTATATTAATTGGACTACTTACTTTACTTGATGCTCGAAACTCAGGTGTTTCGCCTGAATATGCTATGTAAATAATACGTTTTTGTTCTGATGCTCCAGACCGAGCAGGGGCTATTTCTTTATTCAAATAGGTGCCCCCTCTCAAAATAGCAACATCACCAGCTTGTAATTGGCTATTTGCATAACTTAGGCTCCAAGGATCTGATTTGCTGCCAGAAGCCCCGTCTTGACCTGTTGGAGCTACGTAGTAATCGGCTGCCAAAAGAAAAGAATTTGCTATTAGCAGAGGGGGAAATAATAGAATATGTATTCTTTTTAGTCGCATCGCATAGTACCTCATATTTTAGAATTAAGTATCTTACGTGCTGTATATTCAAACTAGTCTTAATTCAAGCTTTAATATCCAGATCCATCTACCTCAACAGGCTCTGCAACAGCAGTTAAAGTGAAACAAGCTTTACCTAAGTATTGTTCCAACACATGAGTATTGCAATAAAACTGATCAAATAATATACAGTTCTAATTTGAAAATAATTAAAAATTACTAAGGGGAGGTTATCCTTGTTGGGAATGAGCCAGTTTGTTTTGTTGAGCAAGGTCTTATTCCGAACAGCTATTAAAACATTAACTTCTTTAGTCAATTTATTCTAATTTAAGGTTAAAAATTGATCTACTATTTAAGTGTACTTATAAATAGACAGTGTGAGTGATGACATGGAAGGATCGGAAACTAAAACAAAATGCATTATATTACTTTCTAGCAAGTCTTCAGGGTCAAGTGCCCTCCAGAATATTCTTTGCATGCTGGACAGTGTAAGCCATGTAGAAGCCACTAAGCACCGCCAAAACGAAACACTGTATTGGGTTAAGGCTGCATCTATTCTTAACAGAGCTCAATGCGATATGTTGGATAGTGAGGTTCCCATTCAAAGTAAAAAGGCCAAACTAGAACTTGTAGAATTTCTAGAATGTAACCTTGGTCGAAAACAAGCTTTTTTGAATGACTATCAATTAATATATAGCGGGTGGGCCCAGTTGTGTTCTTATTATTCGCCTGTTTTTTTTGAGAAATCTCCCCATCACCTTCATCAATGGTCTGCCTTAGAACTGATTAACCAGTGTGTTAAGGAGTGTCCTTCTATCGAATTTCTTTTTGTTGGACTAGTAAGAAATCCGATGGACATAATCTATTCAAGATGGTCTGGAAGTAAAACTATACCAGAGAAGTATCAGTATGAGTGGATCTGTGCTTATGAAAACTTTCTGCGTTTTAGGGACAAATCAAACACAAATTTTGTAACTATTAAATATGAGGATATGATTCAAAATGTAGGAGTGCTACAACCTATTTTTGATTTTATTGGTGTCGACGAAACAGAAGTAATGAGTAACTATCTACACAAAAAGGCCTTAAACAAATGGAAGAAGGACAAAACTTACGGATTTGTGTTATCCAAGCGGGCTTTAGAGTTAGGAGAGAAGTTAGGTTATCGCTCCGAAGAAATGATAAATGATTCCAAACTGTGGTGGCCCCTTAACCGTAATTTTATTAGAGCTAGACATAATGTATTTAAACCTCTTCGCCTATTACGCCGAACAATAAGAAGTGGGTTAAAAGCTTCAACCTAAATAACAAAAAAATAACTCAAATATTCCGGCATTCGAATCACAATATTAATAATTATGAGAATAGCTTGAGTGAAAATTGTGAAAGCACAACTAGAGAGAAGTAGTTCATACAACCGAAAAAATCATATTTGGAAGAAAGCTAAACTTATAGCAAAATCTAGGCTAAGTCGCTCGCAGACAATTAGCAAATGGTTAATTATAAGTTGGAAATATATTATTAACTTTGTACTTAGTGTCCGCTACAAAAGAATTGTTTTCTGGAATTTTATTTCGGGCCGATATTGCGACTCTATTGATCCAGGAAAAACAGTTTGGATATCTCCAGATACTATTGTTTATACAGGGTTAAGAGAGTTTGATTTTCAGAAATATAAAGGATGTGTTATCGGGGGCAGCTGGGACTTGTTGGAAAATAGGTTTTCGAACCTAGATGTATATAGTGCCATAAAACAGGTTTGCTGTGACAAAGATTATTGGCCAAATACACTATTCTATCAGCGAGCAATAAATAAAATAACCAAAGGTGAGGTACATTGGGGATGTCAAAATCAACATGATTTTGACGATAGATGCCAAAATATTGAAAAACTATTTTATTCGATTAAGATCAGCGGATATAAGACACAAAGAGATCTTTTTCCCAAACATTGCAACGATATAAGAAAGTTGGATGACGAAATTACCATCAGTATAGGGAGGGATGGAGACCTTCTATTTAGCAATTCCGCTCATAGACTTGCAATCGCAAAGCTTATCGGATTAAAACAGATTCCAGTAAAAGTTGCATCTAGACATCCACAATGGATTAGCTTTGTTCAGAGGGTGAACGTATCTGTCGAAGAAAGTGCTATAACACCAACTCATGAATTTTCCCACCCAGACCTTCTGACTTTGCCTTCATCACAATATTGTGAAAGCGCTTACATCTTAATCAGGGATGAATTAACTGTGCAACAGGGACTAATTCTTGATTTAGGTGCAAGATTTGGTCATATATGTCAACGCTTCCAGTCAGATGGTTTCAACTGCTATGCCTCCGAGCTTGATTCTTACAAGCTAGATAATTTAAAGATAATCAAATCCGTGGAGAGTTATGAGTTTACAGTTATTGATTCTCCCATCTTAAATATCAGCAGTATAAGAGGCCGACATTTCAATAGCGTCATCGCTCTTAGTTGTCTTCATAGACTCCTTAATGACAGTAGTCTTCTTAGCCAGTTTATTGAATTCATCAAAATATTAGATACAAATACTTTTTTTTATCAACCTATTCATAGTAAAGATCTAGATACTACTGTTGATGCGGATGGTGATTACGACAAGATAATAGAATCTATCCTTAATCACACTGATTTAAATAAGTTAAGCCTGATGGGATTTACAGATAACAAATTGCCCTTGTATAAATTGAGTAAACAGGTATAGCAAGATGAATGGAGAGAAGCTTAAAAAAATTTGTATTGTGATGCCTGGCCACTGGACATACAAAATGGGTGGAGCAGAGTATCAGGTAAAGTGCATTATTGAAGCACTTAAGAAGACAAATAAATATGATATTTACTTTATAACTAGAAATGTTAATCCTAATTACTCTCCTGATGGCTACAAAATAGTCTTGATTAAAAACCTATTCGGTTTTTCCAAGGGCCACTACCTTTTTGATTTTTTTTCGTTATTTAAAGCGTTAAGGAAAATAGAACCTGATGTCATTTACCAAAGAAGGGGCCTACCTTATACGGGGTTTGCTATATTGTATAGACAGGCCTATGGCTGCCGGTTTATATGGCATATTGCTCATGACGATGATGTAACCCCACAGAAGCCTGGATATTATCTTAAGGGTATATATCAGTTTGTAGAAAAAAAGGTTCTAGAGTTTGGAATATTGAGAAGTAGTGAAATTATTGCCCAAACAAAAGATCAAGTAAGGATTCTAGAGAGCAATTATCGGAAAAAAGCAACGATGGTTATAAATAACTTTCACCCTTTACCTAAAGAAAACATCAGCAAAATAGAACCAATCAATATTGTATGGGTGGCAAATTTGAAACCTATGAAACAACCTGAAGTGTTTCTGACATTAGCTCATGAATTCAGAAATATGGATGACGTTAAATTCACTATGATCGGAGCACTACCCAATACTGATTGGGGGAAAGACATAAAAGAAAAAATTAGAAGAGAAAAGAATGTCCATTACTTAGGGCTACTTGAACAAAAGAGAGTCAATGAAATTTTTGCAAGTGCACACATTCTGGTTAATACAAGTTTACGAGAGGGCTTCTCAAATACTTTCATACAAGCTTGGATGAGGATGGTTCCAGTTGTTAGCCTTTTCGTTAATCCAGATAATATTTTAAGTCAAAAAAGAGTAGGTCTATTTTCTGGAAATTACAAAAGGCTGATTACTGATTTAGGTGAGCTCATTGAAAACAATTCACTCAGACAGGAGCTAGGGTACTCCGCCCAAAAATATGCATTTGAAAACTATGGAGATACTCAAGCGCAGAAACTATTGGCGTTAATTGGCTAATAAACTAGCTTTAAGAATGGATAGTGTGGTTATAACTATGAACAAACTTGTCTACATTCTTTTGGTATCGGTATTTCTGCTCGACTATATACATGGTTTAGGGTTCATGCCTAGGTCGGCCACGTATATTCCTGAGTTTTTGTCTGCCATTGCAACACTCATCTTAATCGCGGTTATTTCAGTAAAAAAAACACTCTATTTGTCCCCTGCATACTTATTCATATTTCTATTTATTATTATACTTGTTGCAATAGGGCTTGTTGCTAACCATGTAGATTCGTCGGTCGCTTTATCAGGAATACGAAGCTATTTTAAGTATTTTCCATTTTTTCTTCTTCCTGCTGTATATGAATTCTCAGATGCCGATGTTCGTTCTTACTTGTACTTAATGATGGGGCTTGCACTTATCCAATTTCCAGTAACGCTTTATCAGCGGTTTATAGAGTCGGCAGGACTTGTTACTGGCGATTTAGTCAGTGGGACTATTGGCACGTCAGGTAAATTAACGGTTTTATTGATGTGTTGCATAACGGTATTAACCGCCTTCTATTTTAAAAAGAAAATTTCTCTTACACGACTAGCGATTATGCTGTTGTTATTGGTAATACCCACAATGATTAATGAAACGAAGGTAACAATCATTCTTTTACCATTAGCCCTGCTTGTTCCCACTCTTTTGGCCGTCGTAAAACGCTTTAATTTTAAACAGTTTTTCTCAGTAATTACCTTGGGGTCAGTTGTTCTAGTTTTATTTATCTCTGTTTATGACCATTTTGTAGAGCAGCGTTGGGGATACGGAATAATTGATTTCTTTACTATGGAAGGTCGGGTAGAGGAGTATTTGTCAAAAGAGGACGATAAGATACAAAGTGGAAAATATGGCAGGATGGATGCTCTAAAAGCCCCAATAGAAATACTATCTAAAGAGCCAACCAGCCTATTTCTTGGGCTTGGCATTGGCAATGTCTCTCAATCATTCCTTGGTGCCGAATTCTCCGGAAAATACTTTAGCCGCTACGGAAACACACTGAGAGGATCAATTTCAATTTTGCTATGGGAACTAGGGTTATTGGGCGTGTTCCTCTACATAACTTTGCTCTTTTATATATTTAGAGATGTCTTACGTCTAACAAACAGTGACGGCATCATAGGTGACCTTGCTCTGGGGTGGGGCGGCGTTTTATTTATTTATGCGATATCACTGTTTTATACTGACATCATTCGAAGTGATGCACTCTCTTACGTTTTTTGGCTTATTTCAGGGATCTTGGTATCTCATTCAGCAAGAATCTCTGCAAAAGATCCGTATGTATTTTATAGGCAAAACCCAAATACTTTTGGTTGAGTTTTTGATGGTTAATGTTAGTTGGAGAGGATGATGGAAAAAAACAACGCAAGTTCCATTCTAGCTTTGGTTCATATTGAAAAAGCGGCAGGTACGACATTGATTCACATACTAAGACGCAATTACCTTTTCAAATATTGTGATGTAAGGCCTCTTTCTAAGTGCTCTGATGGATTTTTCCAGGCTAGTGATCTATTAAAAATGCTCACAATCAACCCAAACCTAAAAGTGATTGCCGGGCACTCAATCGTACCCTACAGTGATATCCAGTCAGAGTTTACCAATTTACGTTTCATCTCTTTAATGAGAAACCCTATAGATCGATATATATCCCAATACAGACATATTTCTGAGAGAAAAGGGAAAAATATTTCTTTTGAGGATTTTCTTAACACGGAAAGTGTTTCCAACTTCCAAGCAAAAAAGATAGCCGGAATTGCAGATTTAAAACGAGCAATAGACGTTATTAACAATCGATTTTTACTTGTAGGAATTTCCGAAGAGTTTGACGAATTCCTTTTGTTTATGAAACATGAATTGTCTGACATAAATTTTGACCCGCAATATGAAGAAAAAAATGTTGCTGGCAAAAGAGGTAAGAGTGACTTCATTAGAGACAAATATCTCGACCAGATTATTGAAAATAATTCCGTTGATCTAGCGTTATACGACTATATTAAATCTTCAGTCATTCCCCGACAAATCGCTAGGTACGGTGATAGTTTTTTTTCTGACCTTAAAGAATTTAGATCTAGGAAGTTCAAAAGAGTACATTCGGTTTTGAGTGAATATTCCGACTATGCGTATAGAAAATGCTACGTGGAGCCTATTACCAGTATTGTAAGGCAAATTAACGGCCTTCCCAGGAAAGGTTCATATGGTCTATTCCCCTACCCAGACAATCAACAATGGTAGAGCAGAGCACATACAAAAAAATTAATTGAGTCGGCTTCATTCACGTGTATACAACGGTGACAAGTATGGATGATATAGCTATAGATCGAAATTACCCCCCCGTCTTTTTTGTGGGGATGAATGGCTCAGGAACGACGATGCTACTCGAGTCAATGGGAAGACATCCAGATTTATACGCGTTTCCCAGAGAGACCAAAATCATACCTTATCTAATTTCATCTATAGATCAATTTGGTTCCTTAGAAGACGATAACAATTTTTTGTCGTTGTGGAATTATCTTTGTAACTATCCTATTTTTATTAAAGCAAATAGTGGTGTTCCACTAAGTGTCCCAAAAAATTGGTGTCAGTATCCCAGGGAGTTAGCAAGTGTAATTAATGCGGTGTTCAAATATTTTTCTGCCCAAGAAGGTAAGTTGATGTGGGGAGAGAAAACCCCTCAACATATACAGCACCTGCCTGCGTTACATAGATTGTTTCCCGAAGCTAAGTTTGTACACATAATTAGAGATGGTAGAGACTGTGCAGCCTCCCTTAAAAGGAGATACCAAAGAACACCTGAGCTTTCAATCTATCGTTGGAAAAATATAGTGAAGGAAGGGCGTACTCAAGGCTCAAAATTAAGTGGCTTGTATATTGAGGTTAGGTATGAATATTTAACGTCAAACCCCGAATACTGGATGAAAACAATATGTAGCTTCCTTGATCTTCCCTTTAGTCCTGAGGTATTAGTCTCCAGAAGGCCAAAGTCCGGTAGCACGGTTGAGCTTGGTCATGCTGATAGTGGAATATCTTCTAATACCGGAAAATGGAAAAAGCAGTTTTCACGAAAACAACAATTAAAGCTTGAAGCTATTGCGGGAAATTATCTAACAGAGCTTGATTACCCCGTATATAACACTCAGGGTAATTTAAGCCCGTCAGCAGTTAAGTTTATGTGTTGGAAATGGGCCGACTTTATGCGGGAGCTATGTAGTGTAGTGAAAAGAAAGTATCGTACGAACAGAGGCTTAAACTGGGCGAACTTATTTCACAGAGTCAATGTCGCAATCAAGCAGTCGAAGTCGAACCGTTATTAGCTCTATCCCAATTGCTAATTACACAGGCATAACTGGTATTTTAACAGGTGTGTTAGATTTCTTATATTAGCTGTTGGTAAAAATAGGTGTACCTCGAGAACTAATTTATTTTAGGCAATTCAACATAAGAGACTTTCAGTATGAGACAGGTCAGCCAAAACTATAAAAGTGGGTTAGTAAAAATTGAATCTGTTAACTTACCGGCGTTAAAACCAGGTGGGTTGTTGATAAAAACAGATTTCAGTGTGATTTCTAGTGGTACCGAAGGCATGAAGGTCAAAGAGGGCAAGATGGGCTATTTGGCTAAAGCGCGCGCCCGGCCTGATCAAGTTAAAAAAGTTCTTAATTCGATACAGCAACAAGGAGTGACTGCCACATTTCACAAAGTGATGAACAAGCTGGACTCGCTGACACCGCTTGGTTATTCCGCTTCAGGGGTGGTCATCGCAGTCGGGGCTGGCGCTGAGGAATTTCATGTAGGGCAAAAAGTGGCTTGTGGAGGTGCAGGGTATGCGAATCATGCCGAGGTCAATTTTGTACCCAAAAATTTGGTGGTACCAGTACCTGACAATGTTTCTATGGAGAGTGCCTCGTTTGCAACTATTGGATCAATAGCTTTACATGGTTTTCGGCAGTCGGAGATGCAACTAGGTGAAACTGCGTGTGTAATTGGGTTGGGGCTATTAGGTCAGCTTCTTGTCCAGATTTTACGTGCAGCTGGCATGGTTGTAATAGGAGTTGATCTCGTTCAAAGCCGATGTGACCTTGCTGAGAAGCTGGGTGCCAATGCGGGAATGGCTCCAAATGATCCAGAGCTTAAAACATACGTAAATCGTATCACAAACGGAATTGGTGTTGATTGTGTATTTATCGCTGCAGGAGGAAATACAAATGGCCCTGTTGAACTTGCGGTAGAGGTCTCACGAGATAGGGGACGTGTAGTTGATATAGGTAAGACAAAGTTAGATTTATCGTGGAATGACTATTATCTTAAAGAACTGGATGTACGTTTCTCGCGTTCATATGGGCCAGGTCGATATGATCCTAACTATGAAGAAAAAGGAGTTGATTATCCCGTTGGTTATGTTCGATGGACGGAACGTCGAAATATGTCAGCATTTATTCAGTTACTCTCTAAAGGCGCTGTATCGGTAACGCAGATCATTGAAAGTATCCACCCTTTTAATGAAGCTGAAAAAGTATATGAAGAACTCGCTAATGGAAGTGCAACTACTTTAGGCGCGATTTTTAAACACGAAGCTTCAGTTGAATACATTAATCGTATGCCAAACTTTAACGCATCATTCTTAAGAAATACGGAAGTGCAATTATTACCAGATGGTAAAGTAAGTATCGGTTTAATTGGCGCAGGAAACTATGCATTAAGCATGTTGCTGCCTCATTTAGTTCAAAATGAGGATGTCTATTTTAGAGAAGTTGCTACGGCCTCAAGTCTTTCTGCTACTGATGCAGGAAGGAAAATAGACTTTGAACGAATCAGTACTGATTATAAAGGCCTTCTAGCTGCGGATGATATTGATGCAGTAATAATAGCAACGCCTCACTCATCTCACTCAAAAATGGTTTCTGAAGGCCTTAAAGCTGGAAAAAAAGTATTTGTTGAAAAACCATTGGCTATCAATATTGATGGGCTCAAACAGGTCTACCAAAGCGTAATTGATTCAAAAAATGATAATTTAATGGTTGGTTTTAATAGAAGATTCTCTCCACTAGTAACCAATATGATAGAGATTGGCACTGCTGGTAGATCCGCACCACTTGTTATGCATTACCGTGTTCATGCAGGACAACTTGATGGAGGATCCTGGTATTTGGATTCTGAGCTACAAGGTAGTCGCTTCACTGGGGAAGCTGGGCACTTTTTTGATGTTTTTTCCAGTCTAGTAAATTGTCGTCCAGTTAGCGTTTTTGCTAGGTGTCTTCGACCAGAAAATATAGCTCAGGATGATCTGGAAAATATTGCTGTAACTGTCGAATATGAAGATGGCTCAATGGGTAATCTTTTATATCTAACGCAAGGAAGTATAAAGGTACCGAAAGAGTATTTGGAGGTGTATGGAAGGGGAGAAACCCTACAGCTACATAATTTTGAATATCTAATGGTGTATGATTCAAATGGACAAAAAAAGATAAAAATAGGGGCTCATGACAAAGGACAGAAACAAGAGATGACTTTGTTTATTGAAGCAGTCAAAAATAGAACTAAGATGCCAATTTCATTGGAGTCTATTTTTGATAGTACTCTTATCACCATTGCAGTATCTGAATCATTACGTTCTGGGGAGAGCGTAAACCTTAGTGACTATTGTATTTGTTTTAAATAATAAGGTAGCTATATGTCATATATGGCTTTAGAGCACACCTCAGTGAACCGTATGGAGGTTTTTAGAGTGTATGATTTTGTGTAACTGCCTATTACTACAACCTATAGTATATTTAACGATAGGCAAAATAATGGTAAAAGAATAACTAGAAATTTTTGCGCTTAAAGCTGTCAAAGGTATCAAAAAAGTTGAACGATGCAGGTCAGACACTGGAAAATGGTCTTGAACCGATTTATGAGAAAATATGGAGTGTGTGATGTCATTTAAACTGCTTACTAGCAGACGTCAACTACCTTACCCTAATCACAAAGTTACACAAAAAGGAGTCATTAATTCTAGAACTAAGGTGTTAACGTAATCTTGGTGTTAGAATAATTCAAAGTAAACTTGGGCGGCTCCATACTATTTTTTTGTCATTCAAGCCAGTACAGAAATTTCGTAAGAAATTAGACTTCATTATATGAACCATCAAAAAAGCGTATGTAAAAAGCCAATTACAGGTTAAATTGAAACCACCTCTACTAATCATGCTATTACAGCTAAATATATGCTTAATTTCACTGTTGCCGTTGTATCGTTTTGAATATTGTTCCTTTGTTTTTGATGAGTGCCGCATAGGCGGCTAACAACTTAGGTTCTTCATGACACCATTCAAGTTCATTAATTACTCTGGCCTTTCCAATTTTTGCCATTTTCTCCATCAATTCGGGCTTTTCTAACAACTCTACTATTTTATCTGCGAAGTCGGTCGCATTGTTTTTTAATGCGTAGAGAGACGATTTTTGTGCTGAAACTCGTCCTTCAGCAAGGTCAAATTGGACAATGGGCTTTCCCAAAGCCATGTATTCCATAATCTTATTCATAGTCGATTTATCATTCATTTCATTAGCTATATCGGGGTTCACACATATATCTGACGTGTTAAGCATTTCTAAAAGTTCTTTATCTGGCACTCGGCCTGTAAACGTTACGTACTCACTCACACCAAGATCGCTAGCCATTCTTTTCATATTATCTATTTCAGTACCGCCACCCACTAAACCAAATTGAATATCAGTTCGTCCCAAGGTATAGACAATGTATTTAACGGATTCAAGAAGGTAGTCGATGCCTTCTTGTTTACCCATTACCCCAACGTATCCCACCAGATATTTTCGACCATTTTTAAGACTTTCTACGGGAGGGACTATTTTTAGTCGTTCAAGGCTTGGGCCGCTCCGTACAATAAATACTTTATTAGAATCCATACCACCGCGCTGAATCGCTATTCTTTTATAAGATTCATTCGTAGCGATAGATACATCAGCTGACTTAAATGTGAGTCGTTCAAATAGAAGCATTAGTTTGTAAAAAATGTCTTTTTTACCGAACTTTGCTTCGTATAGTTCTGGGTTTATGTCGTGATGATCAAATACGAATTTCTTACCAAGCAATTTAAAAAATACTGCGATTAAAAAAATTAGATCCGGTGGGTTACAGGCATGAATAATATCAAAGCCTCTCGTGAGCTGGATTTTCCAAGCCAGGTAAAACTCCCAGAAGAGGGCCGTTGAATATTCCAGTAAGTAGCCTAAAGCACCATCTGCCTCAAATGGGAGAGGGTGCCTGTAGATATGAATGCCCTCTATAACCTCAAATCGTTTTTCATAACCTTTACCCTCAGGGCAGATGATAGAAACTTGATAGCCAGATTGTTTTAAGGTTGTTGCCTCTTGCCACACCCTCCTATCAAAAGGAAGCGGCAAGTTTTCAACAATAATTAACACACGTTTATTCTTACCAGCAGATTCCATCATAAGTCCCTTTTTGGCTTGTTTTATCTGAAATTCGTACAAAGTCGACAATCACTTGGTCTGGTCGAGCTTTATCCATTACTTGCTTGAACTCATCGGCCTTATTACCGATAACAACCGTTTCAGCATGCTCAAGTACTTCGTCCATAGACTTCACCATTAGACGAGAAATGTGCGGTATTTTATTGAGGATGTAGTCTTTATTAGCACCATTGATGGTGGCTAGGTTTACGTTGTAGTCATACAGTTTTAGGTCATAACCTTTACCTAACAGGCGCTCTATTACCTCTACGACAGGGCTTTCACGTAGATCATCTGTACCCGCTTTAAAGCTGATGCCTAAAATTCCCACACGACGATTGCCTTTTGATGTGATCATTTTTACACCACGTTCAACATGACGTTCGTTATCATGAAGAATGGAGTTAATGATGGGTAAGGTTAGGTCTAAGGTTTTACTTTTATATGAAAGGGCTCTTATATCTTTAGGTAAGCAAGATCCACCAAAGGCAAACCCAGGTTTTAAGTAATTGGGTGATAAATTGAGTTTTCGGTCACTGCAAAATATATCCATTACTTTGTGGCCATCTATGCCTACAGCTTTACTGATTAAGCCTATTTCATTTGCAAAACCAATTTTTAGCGCATGCCATACATTATCTGTATATTTCACCATTTCAGCGGTGGCTAAATCGGTTTTAATCATTGGAGCGTCTAAGTCTTCATAAAGACTGGCAACGATTTGAGCACTTGCTTCTTCAATAGAACCAATAACCGTTTTGGGCGGGTGGTAAAAGTCGTATACGGCGGTGCCTTCACGTAAAAACTCAGGGTTAATGCAAACTCCAAAATCTTTACCTGATGTTTTACCTGAGAACTCTTCAAGGGTGGGAATCACAACGTCTTGCATTGAGCCAGGTAGCATCGTGCTTCTAATAACAACAGTATGAAAGGTTCTTTTATCACGAATGGCTTGTCCGATTTCTTCACAAACACGCCTTACATAGGTAAGGTCAAGATTGCCATTCAGCATACTCGGGGTACCAACACAAATAATCGATAGTTCTGTTTCTAGAACGGCTTCCATTGCATTATTTTTTGCGGTAAGTAAGCCGGAATTAACACTGGCTCTGATTATTTCTCCTACATCTTTTTCTATAATGGGGGATAACCCACCATTGATAAGGTCTATTTTTGTTTTGTTTGTATCTACGCCAATGACCCTGTGTCCATCTCGAGTTAAGCAGGCAGCGGATACTGAACCCACATAACCTAGCCCCATAATACTAATCTTCATTGCTTCTATCCTCGTACAAGAGCGTACTCTTGTTTATAAAATATGCTGTGTATTTACCGAGATTAGAAATTTGTGATAATTATTATTTTTTATGACCCTTTGCTTTATTTGAGCTAAAGCAAAGGGTTTGTACTTTTTCTGATTGCTTAATTTATTGTCCTACCATAATGGGTTGTGTTGGAGATAAGCTACTTTCTGCCTCATTTGTGTCTATAACACTGACTGAGAAATAATATGTACCGGAGTTATTCAGCACTATTTGAGTACTTCTGGCGGCTGGGTCATCAATCCTAACTGTGTCGCTTAGGTTGTCTGATTGAGTACCATAGTGAACTATAAAAGCAGCCACTTCATTTTCAGGGAGAGCAGTACCATCTTCACGTGTGGTAGGTGCATCCCAGCCAATTTCTACGGTATAAGATAGTGGAACAATAATGGGGAAGGAGATGTTGTTAGTTGGGTCTGTACCTGCAAGGTATTCATCCAGATTGCTATAACCATCGCCATCAAGGTCTAACAATGCATCTGCGCTGTTAGTTGGGTCTAAGCCGTAAATAACTTCATAGCCATCAGGCAAGCCATCACCATCACTATCTGGGTCAATTGGGTTGGTTGCGGCTAAAAATTCTTCACGAGCGGTTAATAAATCTTGGTCTTTGTCCATACTTGCAGCATCATTTGGGTCTGTTGGGTCTAAGCCAAAGGCTAGTTCCCAGCTATCTGGCAGGCCATCCCCATCTTGATCTTCACTCATGAAACCATCTCTGTAAGCTTGATCATAGGCGGGTTTAACCAGCGGGTCATATTTTAAACCTTGATACCCAAATGTTGGTGTTGTTGATGGGGGAGGGCTAGGCTCTGTTGATCCGGATAGTGTATAAGTTACCACTAGTTTTGGTGCTTTAGATGCTGATTTATTATAGGCAGTCGCAACTCGCTTACCCGTACCTGTAATAATATAGCTAATATAGTTACCGCTACTCCAACCTTCTCGGCTAACAACTTCTTGTGTTATGGTTGAAAGCAAGGGGGTTTTTTGAGCGTCAGTTGCTAGGCCTACCGTACTCCAGTCTGCTGGACTCCAATCTACAGAGTTAGTGGTTTTAGGTCTGTTCGAAATATTATTTAATACAGTTGAAAATATTACTGAATTATCAATAGCCTCTGAATAAATCTTGAAATTGCTGGCTCCTGTTGAAACGGCATCAGATGTAAATTGTATATTTGCACTTTCAATAAATGCACCTTTCGGTATATCCAGTTTAAAACGTACACCTATAGACTGAACTTTACTTCCATCTTCCGTTATCTCAAGGTCAGAGCTAGAAAGCACCACTACTCCATTAGAATCCTCTTCCGCGTCATCTTTATTATTTACCACCTGTGATGTTACAGATAATAGATCAACTGGTGGTGGAGTACTTTCTTCTATAACATAACTAACAATTAACAAGGGTGCAGCAGCAGAAACACCATTGTAGGCTTCAGCAGTTCGAGTACCTGTCCCTGTAATTGTATAAGCAATAAAATTACCACTATTCCATCCTGACCTGCTTACAACTTCTTGAGTGATAGTTGCCAAAGATGGAGTGCGTTGTATTTCATTTGCAACATTCTTCTCACTCCAGTTATCTGGATACCAACTTACTGATGCTGTACTTGTTGGACGGTTCGAAATATTTTTTGTTGTATTTATATATGCAACGGCATCATCTGCTGCCTCTGAAAATATCTCAAATGTTGCTGCTCCCGTAGTTACCTCATCAACAGTGAACTGTATTGAAGCATCAACAATTGTTGCACCTTGAGGGACATCTAACTGAAAGCGTAAGCCAATAACCTGCTGATTTCCACGATCAGTTGTTAGTTCTAAGTCGCTACTTGTAAGAGAAACTTTTCCTGATGAGTTTTGTTCAGCATCATCTGCTGAACTAATAACCCGAGAGGTAACCGTAGTTACATTCCCCGTAGCACTAGATGGCAGGGCATTAGGATCAAACTCTTCAGCAGGCTCTAACATGGCGCAACCACTGAAAAGAAAAATGTATAAGAAACTAAATATGGATAAACGTCTTTTCATGTTGCACCCACCAATACTGTTGATGCCGAGAAAATAATCCTGTTTTATTGCGTTCTGTCCTTTTCTGTAAAGATAGTTAACTTTTTGTATAAATCCATATAAAGTTGATTATATTTTAATCAACTAATGGCAGTTTATATAACCGGAATATATTTCTTATAGATTTTAAAAGAGTAGGGCGAGTGATGAACTTAACCGGTAAGTAGATTTCGGCTAAAACAATGCAGGAATGACTGAGTGTTGTGAATTTGATTATGAATTCTACATTCGTGTAAAGGTATAAAAAACAATTGATACCTGAGTCGTAACGGGTTACGTTACTCAAATGATTATGTCATTCAAACATAAACCACGCTGAAATTGTTAATTACGAAGATTATCATTGAGGTGTTAATATGCTAATGCACAACCCACCACACCCAGGTGAAATTATTAAAGAGCTTTGCTTGGAACCTCTTAATTTAAGCATTACTAGGGCTGCTGATGCTTTAGGTGTTAGTAGAAAAACACTTTCTAGCATTATTAATGGAAAATCCGGCATAAGCCCGGAAATGGCAGTTCGTCTCTCTATTGCATTTAATACTTCATCAGAAAGCTGGTTGAATCAACAAACACAATTTGATCTTTGGCAAGCTGAAGCTCATCGAGAAGAGCTTCATGTTAAGCCTCTTTGTGCGGCTTAACTTAAATTTAAATAAAAACTACTATGGTAGCTAAAACTGAACATATGACAGAGCGAGCAGCATTAGTTAGGGGCGTTACACTTACTGACGACCCGGTAAAACTCGTTCTGGAAGATGCGCCTAAAATATTAAAGATCTATAGTGAAATTCAATTAACTAACAAACAGTTTGATGATTTCTTTGCTATGTGGTGAGGCTGAGCAAGAACCGAGCAAAGCAATCTTTGATGCAGCCAATCGTCTGGATAACGAGGTTTTTTAACAGAGCTGAGAAAAATTTAACTTCAACTACATGTCAGAATATTTTACACCTAAAACCCCTCGATGTTAACCTGCCTCAAAGGTGTGATACCCGTCACAAAAATAATATTTTACATTAATTAACAACTTAGCTTTCTAATGGCCAATTACTGAAGGTTAATCCGCACTGACAGCATTCTTTACTCTCTCAGCATCCAAATCTTGATACAGACTTCTAACTAAACCCTATAACTGGTCATAAAATGTACAGTTTTTAAGTGGTGGTACAAATATAGCCTCCATAATTGATCAAAATCAATAATGATCTTAAATGGATGTAAAAACACAGGAGAAGTACTGTAAGGATGCCTAAACGTATGGAGTTTTAATCGAAAACAGAATAATAAAGATAGGACGGGGATATGTACTACGATCAGACCTTATCAATTTCTGATGCTCGACCAAAGCGTTTACTACAAGACCATATTTCTCTTTTTGTATGGCTTCAGGTTCTTCTCGATAATACTATTGCTATCTTGGTTCTATATGGATTGGTAAGAGCGTATGGTGAAGAGTTCTCAACTGAATATAGCCTGTTATCGATCATCACATTATTACTAATGTGGATGGTGTACCGAAAAAATGGGGTGTATCGATATCATGTAGGATATATAAAAAGTGTTTTTAGACTAGCTAGAGCATGGACATTGGTCCTTGGTTTGTTAGTCGTTATTGGCTTTATCACGCAAAGCATGGACTTATTTTCTGAAGAGATATTATTTCTATGGGCTGGAGTGGCTTTTTGTGTACAGGTAGTGGATTTTCTAGTCTCTAATAGCATCATAAAAGCCTATCAAAAATACACCATCTCAGTGGAGGGTGACCTTCATGTATTAGTGATTGGAACCAGCCATTTAGCTAATCACCTTACTAATAAGATAAATAATAACAGTTGGCTTAGAGACCATGTTGTGGGAGTGGTTGAAGAAAATGACCATGATTCAAATGAAGTTTGGAATGTGAAAGACGCGCCTGTTTTAGGTAAACTTTCAGACTTATCTTGGGTTATCAATCGATACAAAATTAAAAAAGTGTACATTGCGTTACCTATGAATCATGTTAATGACCTTAATAGCATTAATATGGAGTTACTCAATAAAAATATTGATGTAATTTGGGCTCCGGATATTTTTGGACTAACGCTTTTGAATATGAATGTTAAGGAAATTGCAGGTGTCCCTTTAATTTCACTCTCAGAATCCCCTTTGGGTGGGATACAAGCATTAGTCAAAAGCGCATTGGATCGCTCCATTGCATTAATTTCACTGGTCGTTTTGTCACCACTTCTATTGTTAGTTGCTGCATTAATAAAACTAAACTCTCCCGGGCCGGTACTTTTTAATCAACAACGTCATGGCTGGGAAGGGAAAGTGATTACCGTTTGGAAGTTTAGGAGTATGTACCTTCATGGTGATGATGGTTGTAAGCAAGCGATAAAGGATGACCCACGAGTGACTCCTATAGGACGATTTATACGGAAAACCAGTATTGATGAGTTACCGCAATTATTTAATGTACTTAACGGTAGCATGGCACTTGTCGGTCCAAGACCACACTCCGTCGAACATAATATATTCTTTCATAAGAAAATTGAAGCATATCTGGCGAGACATCGTATTAAACCAGGTATAACGGGTTTAGCTCAAACAAACGGGTGTAGGGGAGAAACGAGTACTGTAGCGCAAATGCAGAAAAGAGTTAATTATGATTTCGCTTATATAAATAACTGGTCGATATGGTTGGACATTAAAATTCTTATAAAAACGGTATTTATATTGTTTACGGATGATGCGTATTAAATAAAAAATAGCGTGGCGCACTTATGACTAAAATCTGCGGATTTATTTAATGATGTAGGGCAGGATAAAGATTTGTCTCATTGGCTTCGGTGTTGAGTTATTAATGCCTAAGATCCTGGAGTATAACAGGCTATTCCAGTATCGTTTTTCGTATTGTTTTCATTGGCAACCATAAGTAGAACTTTCTGTCTTCGCCATCTGCCTCAGCAAAGCCAAAAGATTGATAAAAATTTTTCGCAGCCTGATTTTTTGCATCAACAATGATACCAATAACTGGAGCAATATCATGTGCTTTAACGACTTTTTTCATCGCGTCGGCTATTAGGTATCCACCTACTCCATGACCTTGATATTTAGTATCGACAGCAAGCCTTGCAATCTTAACTGCTGGAAGCTTATGGGGATAATTAAAAAGTGGACTGTCTACTGGCGCATGAATTTCCGTCACTGTAATTGTGTAGAACCCCATAATAGCCTCTGGAGAGCTTTCTTCAGTTAACACAAAGGTTCTGGAAATATCTCTTTTTGTATGTTGTCGAGCTGTATTTTTTAAATAATTATTCAGTTCAGTTGTACCACAGTCAAATAACTTTCGATTGTGTTGCTTAGATATCACCGACATTGTCATTAAACAGCTCTCCACGTTTGTGGCGTAAAGCTGCAGCTTTAAGTTTAGCATTCGGAGGCGGTGGGTTTTCAAGTACTGAGAATAAAGCCTCAGCACCTTCCATAGATAATCTAATAGTCTGAGATTGAGAAATTACTTTATTTGCTTTATTTATTGCCGATTCGACCAGAAATTGCGAAACAGTTGCACCTGAAAGTTCGGCAGCCGTTTGAATTAATTGTTGTACATCTTGAGATACTCTGGCTACAAGACGTTCACTTTTAAGTGCTGTAGAGCTCATTTTCTACCACCTTAATATTAATTTAATACATAGGGTACATAGTGGCACACAAAGTTTCTGCTTTAAAGTCAAAAAGGGAAAAACTCAGGAACAATGGTAATAACAGTAAGGCTATAAACTATTGATACAGGCAAGCCCACTTTAAGATAATCCAGCAATCTATAATTCCCCGCACTATATACAATAAGGTTTGTCTGGTAACCATAAGGCGAAAGAAAACTCGCACTAGCACCATAGAGAACAGCCATAATAAAGCTCAACACTGAAACGTCAAATGCACTGGCTACACCGATGGTAATGGGGAACATAACGGCAGCCGCTGCATTATTAGTGACGACTTCGGTTAATATAAGCGTTATAAAATAGATAGATATGAAGGCGCCCCATACGGTGATACCCGGGTTATTAAATAATATAAATTCTACTGCGGTTTTAATTGTCCCCGTATCTATAGCTACTTGCGCCATAGCTAAAGCAGACCCCACCACTAGAATTATTTGAAATGGAAATCGTCGTCGTATATTTCCTGGTTTTAATACTTTCGCCGCTAATAGCACTATTGTGAACATGAGGAGGCTTTTAGGGAGTGAAACGTCTAAATACGCACCTATAAATATGGCTAGGGGAAACCCTAAGCCTAGAAGCCATGATCTCCACCCATTTTTCATTCCTGGCCCATTTTTGGATAGGATATAAAAATTTTGTGAGATGTTTTTCCTAACATTAAAATCATGGCCTGTTGCTAATAACAGTGAATCACCTGGTTCTATTTGGTGTAATCCCATTTTCCCTGAGAGTTGTTTGTCTCCTCGTCTAATAGCCACTACAGCAGCATCAAATGTTGCCCTGAAGTCACATTCTTTAATCGATTTCCCCAAAATGCTTGCGGTTGGACTGATAACGACTTCTACTAAATTTCGTTGGAGTACTTCAATTGATTCATCAAATAGGGTTAAGCCCGGTAGCTGAAAAATATCATCAAGTTCTTGTATCTCCCCGGTAAAAATTAAAATATCTGATACTTCAATAACTTCGTTTGGGGAAACGGGTGAAATAAGCTGGTCCCGTCTAATTATTTCTACCAAAAACAGGTGTTCTAGGTTCCTCATTCCATTTTCTAAAACAGTTTTTTCTATGAGAGGGGAATCAACATTAACTTTTGCTTCTACAAAATATCGTCTTTCTGCGCTCTGCTGATCTTTATCAGGTTTTAGAAAAAGGTAAGAAAATATCACTACCAGAGGAGTACAAATACTGAGAAGAATAAGACTAGGGATAAAGAAGGAAAATAATGTAAATGAAGGTAAGCCCTGATCTACCACTAAACCATTTATAATTAAATTGGTTGATGTGCCTACAAGGGTTAAGGTTCCCCCAATGATAGCTGCGTATGATATGGGGAGTAGTAAGCGGTGAGCAGAAAGTTTTTTATTATTTTTGATACCACTAATCAAAACACTAACAACCGCTGTATTATTTAAAAATGCAGACAAAAATGACGTTGCTAGCAAGGTTTTAAATAAGCTAAAAACACCGCCTCCTTTCACACAAAACTTAACAATTGCACTAATCATGCGGGTACGTTCAAAAGCAGTTGAAATAACAATGAGTAAGGCTAATGTAACGAGAGCAGGGTGGGTATAGCTATTTAAAAGAGGCCTAAGTTCAATGAGGTCTGTAAGCAAGTAAGCTAAAGCACCCGAACTGAAAAGAACAGCAGGGTTTACTCGGGTAAAAATTAACCCGAGTACTAAAAAAGAACTAACAAAAGCAACGATTAGTTGGTCAGCAGGCATTACTTACTTAAAAAATATAATTGTGTTCTGTTAAAAACGTAATTAACTGCTTAACGCATTCGTCGATAGAGTGCTTTGCTGTATTAAGTGTTATTTCAGACTTACTAGGTGGCTCATAATCAGAATCTATTCCTGTAAAATTGGGAATATCTCCCGCTCTGGCTTTTTTATACAGTCCTTTGGGGTCTCTTTGCTCGCATACATCTAAGGGCGCATTCATATGAACTTCGATAAATTCTTTATCTTCTACCAATGAACGAGCAATTTCTCTATCACTTTTAAAAGGAGAAATAAAAGCCGTCATAACTATAAGGCCTGAATCTACAAATAACTTTGCCGCTTCGCCAATTCTACGGATATTTTCTACACGATCTTTATCTGAAAACCCTAAGTCATTACTTAAGCCGTGTCTTATATTGTCGCCATCCAGAAGGTAGGTGTGATGGTTTCCAATAAATAGTTCTCTTTCAAGGGCATTAGCAACTGTTGATTTACCAGAACCACTCAGTCCAGTGAACCAAATTAGACAAGGTCTTTGCTTTTTTTGCTCAGCTCGGTCTGCTTTAGATATATGGTGGTCGTGCCATACGATATTTTTCAATACGGTATCTTCCAACACAATATTTTTCATGAGTTCATCCACTTAATAGTAAAATGAGAGTGCAAAAATAAACTGAGTTTAAAAAAGTGATTTAAAATTAATAACTTAATAAAAATAACTTTTAGAACTATTATTATATTGTTTAGTTAAAAAATAGTTTACCTATTAGTGCTTGTAAAGGTCTCTCTGGTAGAATTACCCATGTTTTAATACATGACTTGTGGAATATTAAATGATCGAAAAATCAAGTGACTCGTTAATAGATTTTGATCGACAACATATTTGGCACCCCTATAGTGCTATTGGTGCAGATCAGCCTTTGTGGCGCGTTGAGTCAGCAGAAGGCGTAAGGCTTCGCTTAGCTGATGGTACTGAATTAATTGATGGAATGTCTTCTTGGTGGAGCGCTATTCATGGCTATAATCATCCTCATTTGAATAATGCGCTTCAAGAACAAATAGGTAAAATGTCTCATGTTATGTTTGGCGGGTTAACACATGAGCCTGCAATAAAACTGGCAAAGTTGCTCGTTAATATAACCCCACCAGGTATCCAGACTGTTTTTTTCTCAGACTCTGGCTCAGTAGCGGTTGAAGTCTCAATGAAAATGGCTATTCAGTACTGGCATGACAAAGGAAAAAGTAAAAAGCAGCGATTTTTAAGTCTCAAAAATGGTTATCATGGCGATACCTTTGGCGCTATGTCTGTATGTGACCCTATCACAGGGATGCACTCACTCTTTTCTGATACGCTAACTGAACAGTTTTTTGTAGATGCACCTACCTGTAAGTTTGATGCACCTTGCAGCGATGAAGATATCGCCCCCCTTAAAAACCAGCTAAGAACTTATCACGAAACAATTGCCGCCGTCATTATGGAGCCTATAGTACAAGGTGCAGGCGGTATGCGTTTTTACTCTCCTGAATACCTTAAGCGGGCAAGGGCGCTTTGTGATGAATATGGCGTGTTGTTAATTCTCGATGAAATTGCTACGGGCTTTGGTCGAACAGGCCAATTATTTGCTTGTGAATATGCAGACATTGAACCCGATATAATGTGCGTAGGAAAAGCGCTGACTGGAGGGTATTTAACACTGGCGGCAACAATGACCACAAAAGAGGTAAGCGAGACTATCAGTAATGGTAACCCCGGTTTGTTTATGCATGGGCCTACCTTTATGGCTAATCCTCTTGCATGCTCTGCTGGCGTTGCTAGCTTGGAGTTATTACTTAACTCTAACTGGAAACAGAATATAAAACGAATTGAGTCTCGTTTATTTAAGGGGCTTTCGGCTTGTGAAGAATTAAGTTGCGTAGCTGATGTGAGGGTGCTGGGAGCAATAGGTGTTGTAGAACTAAAAGAGCCAGTAAACCTTGCAGACATTCAACCGAAATTTGTGGAGCAGGGAGTTTGGGTTAGACCTTTCGGAAAACTTGTATACTTGATGCCTCCATTTATTATGAATGATGAAGATTTGGATTATTTAACACAGACCCTTTATCTAGTGCTAACGGATCACTAGTTTGTTTGATTTAGCTAGTTTATTCATCATAAAATAAGATTAACGATGGCCATCCACAATTATCAATTAAGTACAGAGTTAAAATATGAACAAAGAACAGTTAGACAGTATATTAGGTTTGAGTTGCGAAGAAAGGTACGATTATTTTTTGAGCCAAGTGGGTGAAGAGAAAGAAATTTGGATACTGGTTAATAGTGAGAATCAATTTCTAAAAATATCTGCTGATGACGATGGTTTTGAATATTTGCCTATTTGGCCTCAATCGGAGTTCGCAATTAACTATTGTAAAAATTCAAAAGACCTTGTTCCGAAGAGTATATCTTTACCAGAATTTTTAGAGAAATGGGTTACAGGTTTAAAGAAAGACGGGCTAGAAGTAGGTGTATTTCCGGGGTCAGATACAAATCTGTGGGTTATGGAGCCTTCAGAGCTAAAAAATGATCTACAAGATGAACTTTCAAATTTTTAATTTTTCATCAGTCATTTCGACAATATTAAGTCGAAATGACTGCATTTATAAAATTGAGTTAATCCACACTTTAGTTACTACAAATTTTCAAATCGTGACGATGATGTATTGTCCCCACGCTGCCATTTATGAAACTTCTCAAGCCAGTTAAGCACTTTTTCTGGCTTGTGTGCGCGCTTCCATTCACCGGCTGCATATTTGTTCATTTCAGCCAGTGTAGGGTAGATGTGAATAGTGCCAAGTATTTTGTTTAAACCAAGATTATGCTTCATGGCCATCACGTACTCTGCAATCAAGTCGCCGGCTTGTTCACCTACGATAGTTGCCCCTAAAATTTTGTCTTTACCTGGTACGGTTAATATTTTAACAAAGCCATGCGCTTCTTCATCCGCTATAGCTCTGTCTAACTCTGCTACATCAAACTTTGTAACCTCATAGGCAATGCCTTGTTCTTTAGCTTCTTGTTCGTTAAGGCCTACTCGTGCAACTTCTGGTTCTGTAAAGGTTGCCCATGGGATTACAGAGTAGTCTGCCTTAAATTTCTTAAATTTACCAAATAGTGCATTTACTGCTGCGTACCATGCCTGATGAGCGGCGGTATGGGTAAACTGAAACGGGCCCGCTACATCACCTGCGGCATATATGTTTGGAAATTTCGTTTGAAGGTATTCATTCACTTCTACGGTTCTTCTATTGGTTGTGGGGATGTTAAGCTCTTCCAAACCAAAGCCAGTCACATTAGCTACACGCCCTACAGCAAATAAGACTTGATCAAATGGTATACGAACCACTTTACCCTCATTATCACAAATAAGTGTATTCTCGCCGTTTTCAACGATGAACTCTACTGCTGTATGTCGGGTTAAAACATTGACCTCTTCTTTTTTGAAACGCTCTTCTACTAATGTTGAAACATCCTCATCTTCGCGAGCCATAATCCTCGTATTACTTTCAATTTGAGTAACAATACTGCCCAAACGTGAAAATGTTTGGGAAAGCTCACAACCGATAGGTCCACCACCCAATATTATCAAGCGCTTAGGTTTCTCTCTTAACTCCCACACATTATCTGATGTAAGATAATCAATTGCGTCAATTCCTTTTATAGGTGGAACGAATGGGCGAGCACCCGTAGCAATGACAATATTTCTAGTGGTAAGCGTTTTCCCATTAACTTCAACGGTGTAGGGTGATGTAATCTTAGCTTCACCTTGAATAACATTAACGCCTAAGTTTGTGTACCGCTCAACCGAGTCATGAGGTTCTATCGTTTTTACTACTCGCTGAACTCGTTCCATAACATCTGAAAAGTTAAAATCTACAGAAGCAGATTCAAAGCCTAAATCTTTTGATCGCTTTATGTCTGCTATAAACTTACCAGAACGGATTAGTGCTTTTGACGGTACACAGCCTGTGTTTAAACAATCACCGCCCATTTGGTGTTTTTCTATGAGTGTTACATTTGCTTTTACTGCCGCTGCAATATATGAGGTAACAAGCCCTGCTGATCCCCCTCCTAACACAACAATATCTTCATCAAACACTTTGGGTTTAGGGTAAGCTTTAAGAACCTTCTTACTTTTAGCTAACGAAATCAGTCGTTTTGCGATTAATGGGAATAATCCTAATAAGACAAAAGAAAAAATAATACCTGGAGATAAAATGCCACTAATAGAATCTAATGAAGCCAGTTGAGTGCCCGCATTAACATAAACTGCCGTGCCTGCTAGCATTCCAACCTGACTAACAAAAAAGAACGTTTTAACAGGTATTTTAGTGACACCCATTACAAGGTTAATAACAAAAAAGGGAATGGCAGGCACTAAACGGAGAGTAAAAAGATAAATAGCGCCTTCTTTTTCTATACCTTCGTTTATTGATTTCAATTGATTTGAAAATTTATTCTGGATTGAATCCCTAAGAAAATAACGTGAAACCAATAACGCCAGCGTTGCACCAATCGTTGAGGCAAATGACACAATTACCAAACCTACAATAAGCCCAAAGAGTGCACCGGCTATTAATGTTAGAAGAGCCGCGCCTGGTAAGGATAGGGCCGTTGTAGCAATATATAATAATGAAAAGAGTAGAATACTTTCTATTAAATTCGCGGTTACAAATTGTTCAACCTCAGCCTGCTGAGTCTTAAAATATTCAAGAGACATATACTGGTTTATATCAAAATAAAAAAATGCGGCTACCGCGATAATGATAATTAAGCCTAAAAAACTTTTACCTTTACTCATTTTAAAACCCTTGTTGAGCGTGTTTATATTGTTAATTATTTAATAGATGCATTACTTACGAAAATGTTGCTTGAATGGTGTAGTTTAGGGGTTTTTCGTCGCCTTTATTTTGTTGTAAAACGCCCTCTAATTTTTTTGGGTCACTCTATGTAATGATCTGAGTTTTGATTTTACTTTCCTCCACTTTCATACTATACATAGTGAGGTATATTTCCAGCCTGTTGTAGGAATTCTAGCAACGAGTATTACGGTTGTTTGGTTACTTAGGTTTCACTGCGTAAACTTACCTATAGTGTGGTAATAACTAAATGGAATTATAGGATGGAACCTTTATATCTACCAGATTACTTTCGAAGTATATTTTTCGCACTCATTATCTTTTTTTCTCCGAGTGGAAGCTCTGTTGAATTGCCGCTACGCACAGAATTTAAGGAGGTGCCAACGATTAATCTAGGCGAACTTTATGCTCAACGCGCTAATGTTGTGGTAGTTGATGTGCGTTCAGAGTATGAATATGGAATTCTACATATAAAGGGAGCTAAGAACATTCCTATCGCTACTTTGGGTTTCATACCCCAGGTTAAAGCATTACGTTCAAAGACTGAAAAAACCATCATATTTTATTGTAATGGCATTACTTGTAAAAAGTCGTATAAGGCAACAGAAGCCGCTTTTCAAAATAGCATTCCTAATGTTAAAGCTTTTGATGAAGGTATTCTTGCATGGTCTAAAAAGCACCCTGATCAAACGAATTTATTAGGCCGTAGCCCGATAGACCCTAGAAAGTTAATTCATAATACTGAATTTCTAAACCACCTATTGACGCCAGAAAAATTTGTTGAAATGCTGCAGCAGAACAATGCTATTGCTATCGATATAAGGGAGCCTTTTCAAAGAGAAGGCAAGGAAATTCTTGCCAGAGTAACTAGGTCGGTTACAACTAATAACCTTAAGTATTTATTGGAACATCATCCCAAAAATAAACCACTTTATATATATGATGCAGTGGGCAAGCAGGTTAGATGGTTGCAATATATGATTGAGGATGAAGGTTTTGAAAAGTACTACTTCATGAAAGGCGGGGTTAGAGCTTATGAAGCGTCGGGGCAAGGAAAATAAAGAGAGGGGGGGATAAGATTAATAAATGACATTATCGCATATTGCTTTATTTTTGTTTTTTTACCGTGAAATATTTTCTAACCATTCAACGGCGTCGGATAAACTGGCCGCGTTACCTTCATTAATAATTTTCTGTAAAACGGCATGTGCTCGCGGCTTTAAAGTAATAGTAATATCAGAGTTTGATTCTTGATAACGCATTTTTCTAATACTTACTTTAAGTTTACTCCATTGGCTTGGGGTCAGTGTTTTTTCACACCAGCGATTCAGTATTTCGGACTCAAGCTCTGGGTCGTCATCTAAATCAACACGCTCAAGGTATTGGCGAAATTGAAAAGATCGTACAGAACCTTGAACAATATACTCGTCATTTTTTAGTGCTCGCATCAGGTACCGATAGGCAAAACGTAAGTCTGAAGCACTAATTTTATATTTTGGACGCGCCATATTATAGGCTACCCTCTAAGCGTTACCTTGTAACGTTTAATTTGTTTCATTATTTATAGCAAATAACTTTCTTTCAGGCAAAATAAAACCCCGGTGAATTTCTTCA
>JQIA01000045.1_pt1 | contig 48938 bp, 43 predicted proteins | sample 811431 | NCBI WGS metagenome assembly JQIA01 (sample SAMN02998118, study PRJNA258478) | marine sediment metagenome | biome: marine; feature: seafloor; material: sediment; isolation source: oil-polluted sediment collected from 3 locations (0.5 km, 0.7 km and 0.9 km)... | place: USA: Gulf of Mexico ...
TTTCCAGATTCAACTGAGCAATTTTTTGATTTACTATATTATCTTCCACAATCAGTATCCTCATGTTTTTTTTATGCTCATCGTTAATTGTTTTTTTAACAACTGTCTCTTGAGAACCAGCTGTGTGCAATTGATCAATTTTATTTTTTGATCTTTTCAATAGTATATCGAACCAGAATAATGCCCCACTCCCTTCCTGACTGACAACACCTATCTTGCCACCCATTGCTTCAGCAAGTTTTTTTGAGATAGAAAGCCCCAGGCCGGTCCCACCATAGTTTCTTGTCGTTGTTATATCTGCCTGTGTGAAACTTTCAAAAAGATTATCCTGGACCTGCAGTGGAATGCCTGGTCCGGTATCTTCAACTTCAAAGCGCAACAATATATCGGTTTTATAGTTTTCTTTAACACCAACATTAATACTAACGGATCCCTCTGTGGTGAATTTAAAAGCATTTCCGACAAGATTAATTAAAATTTGTTTTATTCGCCCGGGATCACCACATATCATCTCAGGAACATCCGGTGCTACAGTCCATGCCAACGCAACTCCAAGTTCTTTTGCTTTGTAAATCATTGTTGAAACAAACTCTTCAAGCAATGAGTTTAGTTTAAAATCAATAAATTCGATTTCTAGTTTTTCAGCCTCAATCTTTGATAAATCTAGTATATCGTTGATTAGTGAGAGTAAGGACTCTGCACTGATTTTTACGGTTTCAGCATATTCACGTTGTTCCTCAGTCAGTTCTGTATCGAGCAGGAGGCTGTTCATTCCCAGAATACCATTCATTGGTGTTCTGATTTCGTGACTCATATTCGCTAAAAAAGTACTCTTTGCTTTACTCGCATCCTTTGCAATTTCAATATTTTCAATTAATTCAGATTCAGTTTTATCTCTGATTAATTTGAATATAATGACAAGAACAACACTGATAAGCACACCAAACACAAGGGTTGGAATCGCTTTATACTTTGTCTGAATTTCAGGCAGTAAGATATGGATATAATAACTGTTCGTTGTGATTGCGATGAACCCGATTATAATTGTTGTAATCTTATCGACCATTAATCCGCAATAAATAATCAGCGGTATATGTACTGAGGGAAGCATTACCATTAAGTGAAAAGAATCTATTGGGAGATCACTTTTAAATGATATCAAAGGCCTTACGGTAAAAACAGTCAGCGAAAGTATAATGATCATTATATATGAAGCAGATTTCACATATCCCTTTTGAGACATGTAGTATGAAAGTCCTGACGTCAACAGCATCACAATGCATAGGACACCTGGAGCATAATACCCCAAGCCAAAAAGAGAGACTGCATATACCACAGACAAGATAATGGTTGCAGCTGCACTGTATGAAATTATTTTTTTATTATTAAAATCAACCATTTTTAGGTATTCATCCGCATGAGAATTAAGACAAGGATCGAAGATGATCTTTAATTATATCCTACTCTAAATATCGAGTCAAACAAACAAGCAAAAGTTGATTTTCTGTTCTTATCCAGTCTTTTAAAATACTGTCTGGTGCATTATAGTATATTCTTGACATTCAATAGTATTTGATGATACTTAGAGTGGTTTTTGAAATTTTTTATTAATTATGTCCTTGCTTTTGAAAATAAATTCAAAGGCTTAACATCCAAAAGGAGGTTACATGAGAAGGTACGAAACAATTTTTATTGTTGATCCTGATCTATCGGAAGATGGTCGCAAAGAGCGTCTTGAGAAAAACAAAGATCTCATCAAAAATATGGGCGGCGCCCTGATTGAAATCGAAGACTGGGGAAATAAACGCCTTGCCTATGAAATCAAAAAGAAATTCCGTGGTCACTACATTCTTTTAGATTTCTGTGGAAACGGAGAACTTGTAGATGAAATGGAACGTCTTTGCAGAATTGACGATAAATATCTTAAGTTCATGACAATTGTCCTCGACGAAAAAGCAGATCCAGAAGCTATTCTTGCTGACAAAGAGACTCTAAAAGCTGAGAAAGAAAAAGCTGAAGCTGAAGCTGAAGCTGCAAAAAGTGAAGCTGAAGCTGCGAAGAGTGAAGCAACCACAGAAGAGCCTGTTGTAGCTGAAGAAACTGAAAGTAATGAGGAGGACAAATAATGGCTTACGTTAAAAAAGGTGGTAATAAGAAAAAAAGAACCTACCACCGTAGAAAAGTTTGCAAGTTCTGTGCTGACAGCACGATGGAGATAAATTACAAAGAAATTCGTACTCTGAAGTATTTTATTTCTGAGCGTGGGAAAATAATTCCAAGACGTATTACAGGTACATGTTCGAAGCATCAACGTAGCCTGACAAGAGCAATTAAACGTGCAAGAACAATCGCTCTTCTACCATACGTTGGTAACCTTGATACGTAAAAATATCTGATGCCGGTTTATAAGAGAGGCTAAAGCAGTGCACGCAACTTCGAACTTTGAAACCCAGAAAACAATCCTGGCAGGTATATTTTTTACCCTCCTGCTGGTGTTGGTTTCTTCAAACATTCCATTGGTTGGGTTCATAGCTTCCTGGTTTGTTCCACTGCCAATACTCTTTTACAGAACCAGACTCAGCAGAAAAAATGCAGCCCTGATTCCGGCAGCAATTATTCTACTCTTAACAGTTGCCGATAAAGGAATTTCGCCTGACGTTTTTTTTTTTGCAGGCCTAATGCTTCTTGGATTCCTGTTAAGTGAATCTTTTGAAAAGAATTTTTCAATTGAAAAAACCATCCTGTTTTCATGCGGTAGCGTGTTAATCACAGGATGTTTGTTTTTGTTCTTTTACAGCACTATATCAACCACGGATTTTTTTGAAAATATCTCAAATTATATGGGCCAAAACATTTCCTTAACACTTGAGTTATACAAGGAAATGGGAATGCCTGAAGATAAGCTGAGTTTAATCTCCGAGTCAAAAGACGAAATAATCTTTATCCTTACTAGAATGTTACCGGGTATTGCCGCACTGGTAACAATTTTCACAGCATGGATAAACATTCTCGTTGCCGGGACGATCTTTATGAAACATAAGATCTCCTTTGCTGACTTTGGTACTTTGAAGCTTTGGAAAGCTCCTGATCAACTTGTAGTGGTAACAATTGTCTGTGGTATAGCTTTGATGCTCCCTATTGAAACGCTCAAACTTATCAGTTTGAATTTCATTCTGATTCTTTTGCTTATTTACTTTTTTCAAGGGATAGCAATCGTCGCATTTTATTTCGATAAGAAAAATTTTCCAAAAGGCCTGAGAATTCTTCTGTACGGCCTGATTGTTCTGCAATCAATTTTAAAAATTTTCGTTATCGGGATCGGATTTTTTGATATATGGGTAAATTTTCGAAAAACTGGAATTGATAAAACCGGCACATTAAATGACTAAAATTAACTAAAGGTTTTTCCTTTAGCGGAGGTTAAAAAATGGCAACAAAAATTATATTAACAGAAACTATAGATACAATAGGTATCATTGGGACAGAAATATCCGTTGCTGATGGTTACGCACGTAACTATCTGCTGCCACAGAAAAAAGCTGTTCTTGCTACACCTCAAAATAAGAAACTGCTTGACCAGCAGAAAGCAAAATTTGAGCTTCAGATTGCAAAAGAAAAAGCAACAGCTGAAGAACTTGCAGTAAAAGTTAAGGATATTAAATGTAAAATATCTGCAAAGGTAAGTAGTGAAGGTCGTCTTTATGGTTCAATTGGTATCAACGACATTCTTATGGCTCTTGAAAATCAGGAAGTAACCATCGAAAAAAGAATGATGCTTCTTGCAGATCCTATCAAGGAACTGGGGACTTACAAAGTTGGTATTCGTCTTTACAAAGATGTTGAGCCAGAGATCACTGTAGAAGTTGTTGAAGAAGAAAAAACAAGTGATGCATAGTTCGCTTAAGTTTTAAAATATTTACCGGAGGTACTGTTAAAGTATCTCCGGTTTATTTTTTCATATCTATAAAACAGTCTAAACGTCACCAGTATAGAGATATTACACCGGAATAAAATCAACAGGCCTTGTTTCAACAAGTTTAATTGACGTTTCAGGGCAGGTGACACTACAAAGTCCACAACCAAGACAATTCTCTGAATTGATTAAAGCAACATCATCCACAATATCGATCGCACCAAACTTGCACCTTTCAAGACAGGTACCGCAACCAGAGCACAGTTCTTTATCAACGATTGCGGAAAAACGGCTTGGAGCCGTCAAATTAAGCCGTTCCGAAATGATAAGAGGTAGCGTCTGACAACAGCATTCGCAGCAATTACAAATAAAATGCCCCACATGGGCTTTGTTCATTGTAACATGTACAAGGCCCTTTTCTTCACACTCTCTAATAATTGTAAGCGCCTCTTCTTTTGTTATTTCACGACCTGTTCCTCTATCAATTGTATACTTTGCAGCATTATCAACCTGGATACAGGCCTCAAGGGGTTTATCACATTTATGAGCAATAACACGACAGGTACATTTCGTAACAGCGAGAGCTTCTGATGATGCTATGATATTAGTAACACTATCCTTATCAAGAACCTGTTGTTCCCCAGGATCAACTGATTCTTCTACTGCTATAACACGTGTGAAGGCTGTTGGAATAATACTGGTGATCATGCGTGCGTAATCGGGCCACTCAACCTCCATAAATTTTTGCCATAAATCATGGTAGGCCGGTGTTGCATCGGGCCATAAAATTGTACCATCGTGGAATTGTATAATATCCCTGCACATTTTAAATTTTGTCTGCCCATCTCTAAAGGATTTAAAAGCAAGGCCTTTGACATACAGGTCATGACACTTTTCAGTAATAATCTCTTCCGTTTTATTGACCTTTACGGCTAACTCGGCGGGAGAACCAGGCATCTGCATTAACAACTCAGCATCTTCTTTATCTGCGATCATTTCAAAAAGTTGAGGTATAATTTTTGATCCAGAAAGCAATATTTTATCGGCCATTTCGTCATAAATACTTTTGCTCATCTTCCCCCCTTGTTATTTTATATTTATCATTTTACATCTTTTTTTCAGGCCGTAATTTTTTCAACTTCATTTTTTAGCCATGCTGCCCATTCATCAACACCCTGACCGGTTTTTGCAGAAATTTCAAAAATCTTAATATCCGGGTTAATCTTCAAAACCCTCTCTTTTAAAACATTCATATCAAAATCAGAAAGCTCAAGGTAATCAATTTTATTCACCAAAAGTACATTACAAACAGAAAACATTAGTGGATACTTTAATGGTTTATCATCACCTTCAGGTACACTCAGAATCATTGCATTTAAAAGAGCGCCTGTATCAAATTCTGCAGGACAAACAAGATTCCCAACGTTTTCCAAAACAACGAGATCAAATTTTCCATAATCTATCGCATCAAGTCCGTCCTTTACCATCGTAGCATCCATATGGCAAAAGCCACCGGTTCTAATCTGAATTGCTTCGATCCCGGCATTCTGAATTGTCTCAGCATCAACGATCGAGTCAATGTCAGCTTCCATGACACCAATTTTCATATCATTTTTTAACTTTCCCAGGGTTGACAAAAGTGTTGTTGTTTTCCCGGCTCCCGGAGATGCCATCAGGTTCATCAAAAATGTCTTTTTGCTTTTCAAATCATCCCGCAGATTTTTTGCAAGAGCTGTATTATCTGCAAGAATATCTTCTTTAACTTCTATAAGTCGTACTTCTTTACTCATGTTAGATAACCTCCATGTTCTCAATGTAGTATTCTCTGCCTGAAATAATGGAGCATTTTTCTCCATTACACTTCAGGCAGACAATTTTATCTTCGTTTTCAATATCTATTTCAAATTCGTGTCCACAATCGCTGCATTTCATCACAGCTGGAACCCTTTTAATCACCAGTTTAGCACCATCAGCCACACCATCTTTTGTAAGATAATCAAAGTAATGCTGCATCCATTTATCCTCGAGGTCTGCAAGACTTCCAACCCTCAGATAAATCTTCATCACTTTTGTAACATTATTTGCTTTGGCATGTTTTTCAACAATACTAAGAATGCTGTTCATTACCGGCAGTTCATGCATCTTATTCTTTCCTGTTTAATTTATATTCTATTTCCAAGTGATATCTGCATTATTTCTTGGTGACATACGACGATATCTGTACTTAGGATGCCCTACCATCATAACAGCATGATTTAAATCATCTCCAAGACCGAGTGCTTCCTGAAGAGGCGGCCAGCTCATAGCCGCAGCATTAAAAAAACCGTTCCAGCATCCACCCAACCCAAAAGCCGGAAGAGCCAGTTCAAGATATGTCATGGCTATTGTGCAGCTCACTTTACCCATAATATTTTTTTTATGCCCATTGGCAAGAATTAAATGCTGCGCATCACGACTGACTGTATCCATACCAAAATCCCAGCCGGCAACAACAAGATCAAGATGAAGAGATTTCGCAAAATCAGGTTGTTCTTTTATCATGTGGCGCATCCAGTCAACCACCATACCGCTGTAGCGTTTTACTTCTTCGCGGTCATAAACAACCTGCCATTTAACCGACTGAGAGTTATGTCCTGATGGTGCATGGCAGGCAATATCAATCAGCTTTTCAAGGGTCTCTTTCTCTACCGGTTTATCTTTATAAGTTCTGATCGATCTTCGTGATCTAAGAAACTGCTCTGCGGAAACCGGATCAAGCTTCAGGTTGTTATCAATTTCAAGACAATCTTCGGGTTTAATATCCCCGATACATAGTGCCGCTGTTGGACAAACAGCAACGCAGTGACCACATCTAATACACATTTTGGCACCACCGGGCAGCAGTTTCGGCTCATCACCGTCCATGTAGATTATTTTCATGGGACATTCATCAACACAGATACCATCTTTATTACATTTTTCTAAATCAACAGTCATAAAACTCATGACAACCCCCTATTATTATTTATTTCATTATAATTCTGCAAATTCTGGTTTCAGTCAAAACCAGGTAAAAATCTATCAATAAATGTTACAGCAGAACCGTACTTAATACTCCTAATTATATCATCGGAGACAGGAAGAAAAGAAAGATCTTTAAAAATCGTTTCAATATTCCCCCAACCCACCGGCTGATCCGAGCCAAACAATATTCTGTTTTTATATTAATTGTGATCAGTCATATCATCACATAAACTTTTCTACGAATTCGAAAAAATCTCTACGTTCTATAGCCAAAGCATTATCAAATGTATTTAAATTTCTGTTTTCAATCAGTTTTTTTACCGTCATTGCCATTTCATAATTCACACTGGATATCTGTGACACAATTTCCTCTGTACGTGCAAGCAACTCGTCTGCCGGAACGACTTCATTAACCAACCCACAACTCAAAGCTTTTTGAGCATCTATCAATTGACAGGTTAGGGAAAACTGCTTTGCCATTTTTTGCCCAACTGCCTGCTGAAGAAGTTGGGTCATCCCCCAGCCGGGATGTATACCAACTTTTGCATGAGTATCTGCAAATACAGCATTTTCAGATGCAATCAAAAAATCACAATTCAACGCAATTTCAAAACCACCAGTAATCGCATAACCGTTAATTGCACCAATTAAAGGTTTATGACAGGATGCAAATACTTGTGGCATATCCAAACCGTCTCCCCGTGGGTCAAACAGATTATCTGTTTCAAGGCAGGCAAGATCGATACCTGAGCAGAAAGACTGTCCACTTCCGGTAATAATACCTGCCTTAATGGTGTCATCTGCTGTAATTTTATCGATACAATCATAGAGCTGCGTCAAAAGTGCCTGATTGATCGCATTACGTCTCACTGGACGGTTCAACGTTATCAGTGCAGTCTGATCCTTAATTTCAAAAATAACTTCCTGTTCCATCTCAATTTCCCTCTTTTATGCCAGCATACCACCATCACAGGTTATACACGACCCTGTGGTATACGAAGATGCCTCTGAAACCAGAAATAAAACAGCTCCGGCCATTTCTTCCGGTTGGGCAACCCGTTGAACTGGAATTTGTGAAACAACCATATTTTTTATATCTTCATTGGCGGTAATCGCACTTGAAAATTTTGTATCAGTCAAACCGGGTAATAAAGCATTAACCCTTATATTAAAAGGAGCCAGCTCTTTTGCAAAAGCCTGAGTCATACAGGTCAGAGCTGCTTTTGTAACGGAATAAATACCCTGAAAAGGTGCCGGCCGAACACCATTAATAGATGAAACATTAACCACCGTCCCACCTCCTGATTCCTTCATCATCAGTGCAGCAGCCTGAGTTAAGAAAAACGGCGCCTTAAGATTTACATCATTAATCTTGTCCCATGCCCATTCTTCAGCATTTATCATCTCTCCAAAATACGGATTGGCTGCTGCATTGTTTACCAGAATATCGAGTCGACCATGTTTTGATTTTATAGTCTCCATTAATTCTTTAATCTGATCAAGATAGCCCATGTTACAGGGGATTGCTTCAGCACTACCGCCTTTACCTTTAATTTTAGAGACAACTTCCTCAAGTGTTTCAATTTTTCGGCTTGCAAGAATACAATGTGCACCATTAGCAGCAAGTGTCTCAGCTATCGATTCTCCTATTCCTCTGCTGGCACCGGTGATAAGAGCAATTTTTCCTTCTAATGAAAAATTAACCATGAGTTATGACCTCCTTTCAATATTGAAACACTAGTTAATTCCAGCAAGTTCTGTAAAAAGACCAATTTTTGGTTCTTCCGCAAGCAATGGTTTAATTGTTTTAAACAACGCTTTAAAATGAGGTGTTGAACTATGGAACGTCAAGGCATCTGCATCTGTATATTTTTCATAAAATAAAAACTTAGTCGGGTCATTCATATCTTTGTGGAGCGTATATATAAGTGTATTTTCCTCCCCTTTTACATCGGGGATGATCGCTAAGAGGGCTTTTTCCATTTCATCTTCTTGACCTTTAACTGCTTTAAGTTCTGCAACAACAACCATTTTATCCTCCCTATCAGATAAGTGTTTTAATTATAATTTTGATTTCTCGATTACACCAAGTGCCGCTTTTTCCAAAATCTGTACACCCGCAATCAGGAGTGCAAATCTTTCATCCTTTGTAACCCCATGATAAAAACGGTTGTAAATCTGCTGTGCAATAACAGCGAGACGAAACAAACCAAAGCAATAATAAAAATCAAATTTTGACATATCTCTTCCGGTTTTATCAGCATAACGTGAGATTAATTCGTCTCTGGTTAGTGCGCCAGCCATTGTTGTCGGCATCAACCTCATCATCTGGATTTCATCTGAGTCTGTTTCTTCAATCCAATATGCCAGGGTATTCCCAAGATCCATGAGGGGATCTCCGTAAGTCGCCATTTCCCAGTCAAGGACACCAATAATTTTCATGGGATCATTCTGGTCAAGAACAACATTATCAAAACGATAATCATTATGAACAATCGTCGGTTTATCTGTATCTGGTTGCATCTTCTCTTTCAACCAGGCCATTACAGTCTCAAAATCCGGTGCATCAGGCGTTTTAGCTTTTCTGTACCTGCCACTCCAACCGGTTACCTGCCTTTCAACATAGCCTTCAGGTTTACCGAGATGTTCAATGCCTATTTTTTCAACATCGATTGAATGAAGCTCGACATGGACATCAAGTAAATTTTCACATAGTGTTCTTCCCTGTTCAGAACTCAGCGCCATGCCCTTTGGCAGATTTTTCCTTAATATGATGCCATTGAGTCGTTCCATGACATAAAAAGGACTGCCGGTAATTGATTCATCCTCTGTGTAAGCAAGCATTTCAGGACAATAGGGGAAGACATTTTTGATGGCTGTCTGAATATTGTATTCCCGGCCCATATCATGAGCAGATTTAATATTTGCACCGATGGGGGGTTTTCGTAACACCATTTCTCTATTACCGACTGAAACGAGGTAGGTCAGATTAGAAAAACCACTTGGGAATTGTTCAATCCTAATATCGCCTTCCAAACCCTCTATGGTTTCCTTTAAAAAATCACCGACTTTTGTTTGATCAAGTTCCTCACCTTGTCGTATTGTCTTGGCCTTATCATTATAATCCATTATTCCTCTCAGTTTTTAATCTAAATTTTTATTCCACTAAACAAAAGGCTCTGACGAATGATAATACATGGGCAACATAATCATCTACACTGGTATTTCTTCTTTTATACTTCCAGCGTTTTAAGTACCAGTCCTGCTGCATCGCCTTAATGAGACTCGCAGTCAGTTCAAAATCCTGTTTTTTAAAAACACCCTGTACCTCTCCAGCTTCAAGAATTTCAACAAGAATGTTTTCTGTGTATGATTCCATTACCTGAGCCTCTTCAAGTTCTTCTTTATTGAGGTTCCTTGCTTCCATAAAGATAAAAAAAAACCAGGGTCTGGCAATTTCACTTAAATAAATATGTGCTGAAATTGCAGCAAAAAGCTTCTCTTTTGGTTCGTCCTTAGAGTCAATCAAACTGACCAAAACCCTTTTTATCATTCCCCTGCCCTGACGCTGAATAATCTTCAACAACTCTTCTTTGCTTTTAAAGTAACCGTATAAAGCGCCCATGCTAAGCCCTGATTCATTGCTCAAATCACGCATACTCATTGCCTGATAGCCTTTCGAATAAGATATTTTAAAAACAGCATCAAAAATCTTTTCAAAATTCTTTACTGCTGTTTTCTCTTTTTTAATCCGGATATTCTCCTGATTACTAAAGTATACCTCTCTGCAAATATCTTCTTTTGACTCTGTTACCTGTCTTTGAAATTCAGCGTAGTTCATCATCCCTCTGTTTTTTTAAATCGAAGTTCTACCTTCGTATGTTCTTAAAATTCGTTTAGCAATCGACATTTTATGAACCTCATCCGCACCATCATAAATTCTTGCAGCACGCTCATGTCTGAAAAAGAATGCGAGAATAGTATCATCCGTCATTCCCAATCCGCCATGTACCTGAAGAGCTCTGTCGACAACTTTGTTCATTGTATTTGCCACAACATACTTTATCATGGAGATACTGTCACGAGCTTCTTTTGCACCAATATTATCGATCTGCCAGGCAGCATTTAAAGTCATTAATCTCGCCGCTTCAATTTCCGCAGCTGAATCAGCTATCCACTGTCTGACAATTTGACGGGTACCGAGTTTTGTACCATCCGGTAGTATCGCCCGTTCGTTTGCTCTCGTACACATGAGGTCAAAGGATCGTTTACAAATGCCCAGCCATCTCATGCAGTGGTGAATTCTTCCCGGCCCGAGTCTTTCCTGAGCAATAACAAACCCGTGACCTTCAGGCCCAAGGAGGTTTTTTTGTGGAACCCTGCAGGACTGATATAAAATTTCAGCATGACTTGCATAATCGCTTCCTTCATGTCCCATTACCGGAATATTCCGAACAAGGTTAAACCCCGGTGTATCTGTTGGTACAATTATCATGCTGGCCTGCATATATTTATTGGCTTCTGGATTAGTTACTGCCATCACTATCGCAAAGTCTGAACCATCTGCTGCAGTCGTATACCATTTATGGCCATTGATTATATAATCATCTCCGTCTTTAACAGCTGTGGTCTCAAGCATTACAGGATTGGAACCTGGCATATCAACTTCCGTCATTGAAAAGCAACTTCTAATTTTCCCCTCAATTAACGGGTTAAGATATTTTTTCTTCTGCTCTTTAGTGCCATGTGTATGTAGAATTTCAACATTACCAGCATCCGGTGCCTGACACCAGAAAACATAATGTCCTAAAGGAGATCGACCCAATGCTTCTGAAACAAGACCGTGCTCCAAAAGACTTAGTCCCATACCGCCTAAGTCTGCGGGTGAATTGGGTGCCCACAATTCCATTTTCTTAACCATTTCCTGTTTTTCACGTAAGACGGGTAACAAATCTCTAAAATCATTTGCAACAAACTCAGCTTCAAGTGGAATAAGCTCCTTATCAACAAATTCATTGATCATTCCAATAATCGTTTGCATTTTTTCCGATATACCAAAATCCATAATTTCCTCCTGTTATCTTGTTAAAACTGTTTAATTTTTATCTGTAAGTTAAAAGCTCCGGCCTTGCCAGATTTTCCAAATGTGCCATCTGGTTAAACAGCAGCAAATTAATTCTTCCATTTGAAATTTTAAATTTTGAGATAGAAGTATTTTGAATATTCCAACCAAGTCGCATAGCTTCATGGTCAGACAAATTAAGGGCATGCTGCATTATAACAGATAGAACACCACCCGATGTGAATACTGCCAGCACAGAATGCTCTTGATTTTCGGCGGCTATACTAAAAAGCCCTTCTTTTACCCTTTTTTTAAAGCCTATATATGTTTCAATATTCTCTTCGTCATAATTACCTGAAATCCAACGTTTCATAATTTTTCCATAAACACGTTGAAAGCTGATATTATCAGTAAAGATATGTTGTAGATCTTTTTCTATGGATGGATATTCTTTCTTCACACCATCCAGATGAGATTTAATTATTTCCTTGAAGTTATACTCATCAAAACATCTGTTTTCTTTAATTATAACCCCAGTTCCAACTTCTTTTCTGGCATATCCTGCTGTATCTATCTGTCTTTTCATACTGCCTGTATACCATGCATTAAATTCAACGACCGTGTCCTTAAAAAAAAGGCCTGTTAGCGTACTCTGCTCAATACCTGTTTCAGACAAAACATCATAATCCAAGTCACCAAAAGAGGCCTGCCCATGTCTAACTACCCAGATAATTGTCATCTTAAACCTCAAGAAAACCAGTTAATATTAAAAGCACCTAATCGATAGCCAAGTTATTGCACACTAAAAAACACTTGTCAATCTTTTCAGAACGAACGTTCGGTTTATATCAAAACTTGTTTTAACGATAACGTTATTGAACATCTATTTAATTCATAATGATAAAATATACTGCACTGTCTTTACGCCCCACTATACCTATGATATATTGATTATAACTTTTAACGAAGTGTCTCGTTCACTAAAAAACCTATAAAAAATCAATTATTCATAACGATTGATATATATTTGTACTATAGATAAGGAATTTAACCATGGATAAATCAGATATTAAAAATTTCCTCTTTAAAAATGTAAAACTTTTCTCAGAGTTTCCAGAAGACAGACTACAGAAAATCTCCGTCGAATCTGGACTTAAAACCTTTGAAGAAAATGAGGGTATCATTAACTTTGGTGAAAAAGATAATTTTCTAGGTATTCTCCTGGAAGGTCAGGCGATGGCCTCAGTTACCCGTGATATGGGTAAGCAGCATTTTCTATTTCATTTGAATCCCGGTGCCTTAATTGGCCTCATCCCGATGATGACTGGTGAAACAAACCCGACAGATATTATTGCTCTTGAAAGGTGTAAAGTCCTGATCATCCATGAAGAATTGTTTACCTCCCTAATGATTACCCACCTTCCTACAGTTAAAAAAATATCTAGAATGATTGGAAAAATGATTCAGAAATTAACAATTGATGAAAAAGGCAGAAAGCTTGCTCAGAAAGCATTTGGTAAAGATGATGATCCATATGGATTAAAGCTGACGTATAAAGAACCAGTTAAGATATTCGTAATCAATTGTGGTATTACAACGCTTGGCTACAACCTGTACAACACTGGTGATGAAAGCATGAATGTAGCCGGTAGAATTATTTTTATCGGGTCAGACAACGCAAGGCATATCTGTACATATAAAGGTAAAAAAATTGATGAGTTTATCGGTAAGTTAGACCATGAGTCTGCTTTTAAATTCATATTTGATTTAATTACTTCAAAAAAAGACGGTGTGATAAATTCACCACATGATGTCGTACTCGTGGGGCACAGAGTAGTGCATGGCGGCGTAGAATTTAACTCACCATCAGTAATAACCGAAGAGGTCATCAATAAAATTGATAAACTTTCTTCTTTTGCTACGCTTCATAATCCATACAACCTGATCGGCATACAAAAAGGTATGGAGTTTTTCTTCGATGCACTTCATGTTGCTGTCTTTGATACAGCATTCCATCAGACACTGCCACCTTATGCCTACCTCTATGGTTTACCCTATAAATATTTTGAGGAAAATGCTGTAAGACGTTATGGTTTCCACGGCATGTCACATGGATATGTTTCTTTAAAAGCTGCCGAAATTGTTAAGCAGCCTTATAATAAACTTGAAATGGTTACTTGTCATTTAGGAAATACAGCATCTCTTTGTGCCATCGACCACGGCAGATCAGTTGACACAACCATGGGAATGTCACCGACAGAAGGACTCTTGATGGGTAACAGATGTGGCGATGTAGATGCATCGGCTGTTCTTAAAATTATGCAGGACGACAATCTGTCTATAGGCAAAATGCATTCGATTTTGAATCAGGAAGGCGGTTTAAGAGGCATTTCAGGTATATCAAATAATATGAGAGAGCTTATTGTTGCTGCTGACGAAGGAAATCACCAAGCAATGCTTGCTTTTAAAACTTTCTGCTATCGTGTTAAAAAGTACATTGGTGCTTACATTGCTGCAATGGAGGGAATTGATGTTCTGGTATTTACCGGAATGACTGGCGTTGAAAATTCCGATGTCAGAAGTCTTGCATGCCAGGGCCTGCAATGTATGGGAATTGTGATTGATGAAGAAAAAAACAGAGATGTTACCGGTAATGAGGAATTCGTTATTATATCATCTGCTGATTCATCTATAGTTGTTATAGTCATCCCGACAGATGAAGAGCGAATGATTGCAAGAAATGCACTTAAAACTATGAATTACCGTGCCTCCGAAATTGTTTTAAAACAGCAAAATGTCCCTATACCTGTTGAGGTATCTGCACACCATGTACATCTTTCAAAAGAACATGTTGAAGCTCTGTTCGGTAAAGGTCACGAACTGACTCCAATAGCAGACCTTTCTCAACCAGGGCAGTTTGCCTGCAAAGAAACAGTGACTCTTGTTGGGCCTAAGGGCAATGTTGAAAGGGTGAGAGTGTTAGGACCTGCCCGTAATCAGACACAAGTTGAAATATCTATGACGGAACAATTTCAATTAGGTGTTCAGGCTCCTTTAAGAGCTTCGGGTAATATTAAAAATACGCCGGGTATTATTTTAAAAAGTGATAAGGGAACAATTGAAATTAAAGAAGGAGTTATCTGTGCATTCCGCCATATTCATATGACACCTGAAAATGCCGAACAATTTGGTCTGAAAAATCATGACATGGTCCGTGTTAAAATAAATACTGAGCGGGAAATGATCTTTGGTGATGTTTTAATCAGAGTTCATCCGACATATAAACTTGCAATGCATATTGATACTGACGAGGCCAATGCAGCAAATATTACAAACTGTACTATAGGTAATATTATTGAGATTCAAAGCAGAATTTAAAACAGGAGTGTATCAGTGGTTTTAAAAACAAACCACTGATACTTTTTTCTATGTATCAAACTGCATGTTGTGTAGTTTGAAGTATTCGCCTTTTTGTTCGAGAAGCTCAGCATGAACGCCCTCTTCCACAATTTCACCTGCTGACAGAACGATAATTCTATCTGCATAAGTAATTGTCGAAAGTCGGTGAGCAATAACAAATGTTGTTCTTCCTTTCATAAGGTTTTCAAGGGCTTTCTGAACAACTTTTTCCGCTTCTGCATCAAGGGCTGATGTCGCTTCGTCCAGAAGCAAAATAGGTGCGTTCTTCAGCAAAGCACGGGCAATACAAATTCTTTGTTTCTCACCCCCTGAAAGCCTGCTACCCAATTCACCGATGGTCGTTTCAAAACCACTTGGCAGTTTTTGAATATAATCATACGCAAAGGCTGCTTTTGCAGCATTTTCAATTTCTTCAAAAGTTGCATCATGGTTTCCATAAGCAATATTATTTTTAATAGAGTCATTAAAGAGTATTGAGTCCTGTGTAACAACAGCTATTTGTTTTCTCAATGAAGAAATTGATGCATCTTTAATATCAATATCATCCACCAGAATTCTACCACTGTCTACATCATAAAATCGGGGTATCAGGTTTACAAGTGTTGATTTACCACCGCCACTCATACCTACCAGAGCGATAACCTCTCCTTTTTTTGCGCAAATATTTATATTAGACAAAACACGGATATCTTCATAAGAAAATGAAACATTTTCAAAAGTTATCCTGTGATTTTTTGTTTTGATCTCTACAGGCTTGAGACTTTCTACAATTTCAGAATCGGTTTCAATAATATCAAAAACACGATCAACGGCAGCCAACCCTTCCTGAACTGAGTTATTCAGCTTTGTTAATTTTTTAAACGGTTCATAGAGTAAAAAAACCGCTGTCAAAAAAGAAAAAAATGTACCTGTCGTGGATGTTTCATTTATTACACCATTACCGCCATACCAAACAATAAATGCAATACCAAAACCACCGCAAACTTCCATTATGGGTGTAGACAACGCACGTGCCTTCACTTTTTTCATCTCATATTTAAAAAGGATATATGACTTCTCTAAAAATCTTTTCTTTTCATACTCTTCTTTTCCAAAAGCTTTAACAATTTTATTCCCTGAAAAGGTTTCATGTAAAAAAGAGCTCATCTCAGCAACTGATTCCTGAGTCCCGGTGCTAACTTTACGAATTCTTCGGCCAAGCTGTACAATAGGAAAAAAGGCTATTGGCACAACAACAAAAGCAATGACTGCCATTTGCCAGTCTCGGTAAAAAACAACAATAGTCAGACCAATAATTGAAAAAAAATGTTCTATGACACCGGTTACAACATTAGAAACCATAGCTCTTACCAGATTAACGTCATTCGTTATTCTGGACATCAGCACTCCGGTTTTTTCTTTTTGAAAAAATGCAAGGGACAAGCTCTGAATACTGTTATACAAATCATTTCTCAGAGACATGATAATATTTTGCCCGACATAATTCATCAGGTATTCTTTCCCCAAAACAGCAAGTCCTCTTAGAAAAGAAAGGGCAATAACAACTATAGGGATTACCTTCAACATCATCGCATCTTTAGCTATAAATATATCATCCAGTATATTTTTTATTAAAAAAGCAAGAATTGCAGTAGTAGATGAAACAAAGAGCATGCAGCACATAGCAACAAACAGCTTAAACCAGTTCTTACGAATAAGAGCCAATACGTGTTTGTATCTATTCTGCTTAAAAAATTCTAAAATTATTTTCATTTTATTTAAACCAGCTATTCCATCGCAACAATGGAAATACCCTTTTTATCAGCGTAGGAGACCATCTCTTCCTTATTGAAAACAACAGCCTTACCTGCTTCAATAACAAGGGTGGTCACACCCGACTCATACATATTTTTAATTGTGTCCAGTCCAACAGCCGGGACATCAAACCGCATGTCCTGATTGGGTTTACTTACTTTAACGACAACAGCCTTTCCATTACCGAGACCCCCACCTCTTTTAATCGTTGCATCCGTCCCATCTATTGCTTCTACAGCAAGAACTGAACCACCGCCAATAACAAGACATTGTCCCACATCCAGGCGACCAATCTCTTTAGCCAGTGTCCAGCCGGTATCTATATCTTTCAACTGATCCCGGTCTGGTTTTTTTTTCGTCCAGCATCCACTTTCAGCAAGAATACCGGGAATAAGAAACGTTGATGATTGAACGGTTATACCCTCTTTTTCGAAAAATTTTGCTAAAGCACCTAAAAGACCATCATCATGAGTATGTTTTAACCTTGCAAGAAAGATCACTGCTTTAATATCAGGTTTAATATCTGAAAAGATACGTGTTTTTTTAATACCACCAATCATAACCATCTGACTTACATGAAATTTCCTGTAAAATGTCAGAAGTTTTTTCAGTTGCCCTAAATGAAACCATTCAACTTCATCTGCATAGTCAAGAACAGCAGCTTCTGTTTCATTTTTTATAGCAGCAACGAAAACTTTATAGCCCTTTTCTTTTGCAGCCTTTGAAAAAAGAATGGGGAACTCACCGTTCCCCGCAATTATTCCGATATTTTTTTTTTCAGATTTAATATTACCAACTCCCTACCGAGTAATACCCCTGGTCGACGACTTAATAAAGTCAACAAAATCTATTACTTCTGGTAATTGATCAACTTCTGCTTTAACTCTCTCAACTGCTTCGTTCAAAGTGAGACCAATTCTAAATATAATTCTGTAGGTCTTTTTCAATGCAGACAATGTTGCTGGTGAAAAACCATGTCTTTTCAATCCAACCTTATTGAGACCGTGAAGTGTTGCTCTGTCCCCTGAAGCAATAACAAATGGCGGTACATCTTTTACAACAGCAGCTTTGCCACCAATGTATGCAAAATCTCCAATATTCACAAACTGATGAACAGCAACGAGCCCACCGACAGTAACATTATTACCTAATGTTATATGACCTGCAAGAGTAGTATTGTTTGCAAGAATTACTGAATGTCCAGTCTTGCAATCATGGGCAACATGAGCATAAGCCATGAGATAATTCTTTGCACCGACTTCAGTGATACCACCACCGACGCCTGTTCCTCTGTTAATAGTGGCAAACTCACGGATAATTGTCCCATTCCCAACTTTTAAATAGGTTTTTTCACCAGTGTATTTCAAATCCTGAGGAGCTGCCCCGACTGAGGCATACTGAAATATTTCACAGTCTGAGCCTATCGTTGAGTACTGATCTATAACTACATGAGGGCCAATAATTGTATTGTTACCAATAATTGTCTCTTCGTTAATGATAGAATAGGGGCCAATTGTGACATTGGTTCCAATCTCGGCAGACGGGGCGATAATTGCCGTTGGATGAATTTGTGATTCGTCAGTCATATATATTTCATTCTCCCTTGTTTTCCAGTTTTTCAAGTCTTTTTTCCATCTTCCTGAATTGTTTTTTCATCTCAGGTAATCTGGAAACTATATTTTGTACACGAAGCCATAATTTATGAGGCATGCCAGGAAGACCGGATACAACTTCACTATCCTCAACTGATTTAAGAATACCTGCTCCGGGACCTACTATCACATTATTACCAATCTTAAGATGACCGGCGATGCCAGCCTTACCTGCAATGATGGTATTATCGCCGATAACAGTACTCCCCGCTATCCCAACCTGCGCAACAAGTAAAGTATTTTCACCCACAACAACATTATGGGCAACATGAACCTGATTATCGGTTTTAACTCCATTTTTAATCCAGGTTTCACCGTATGTTCCACGATCTATCGTATTATTTGCGCCCAGTTCAACATCATTACCAATGCGCACAATGCCAATATGGGCAATTTTTGTATATTTTTCACCATCGTGAGCAAAACCATAACCATCTGAACCAATAACAGATCCGGAGTGTATAATTACTCTACTGCCTATTATACAATTGTTTAATATACTTACATTCGGATATATGGTTACATCACTACCGATTGTTACACCATTTCCTAAAACAACATGAGGGTGCAGAATCACTCTGTCACCAATTGACACATCATCACCAATGACAACACCTGCTTTCAAAGCAACTTCTTCCCCGCAGTTAAAACCACTGCCTATCATTGTGTTAGGATCAATAAAATCCTCAAGTTGTGGCGGGGGGTTAAAAATTGTCATCAGTTTCGTAAAGGCAACTCTGGGATTTGCCGAATAAAGAATATTGCCTGACAGCTCTTCAGTCTCTGCAGGCACAATCACTGCTCCGGCATTAGTTTCGTTAAGTTTTTTTGTGTACCGAATATCACCTGCAAATGTAATATTATCAGCCGTTGCCATTTCAAAAGAAGCAACATTGGAAATTTTTTTGTTCCCATCACCAGTATATCTTCCATCAATAATATCTGCTATCGAAGAGAGTAATAATTCCATTTACCATTTCCCATCATAATCTTTATTGTACTGCTGAATGACTTTTGTTGTTATATCGATGGCATCAGGGGAATATAATACATCTTCTTTTTCTACAATCAACAGGTAACCGCCTTTTTTACCAACCCCTATAACAATCCTGTTTACTTCCTTTTTTATCTTATCTGAATATTTAAAATTAATCTCCTTTAATTCCTGGCTGTATCTGATTTCCATCTCTTTGAAAGAGTCAAGCTTAATATTCAACTCAATTTTCTTTTCTTCACGTTCTTCTTTGCCACTAAGCAGTCCCATATTCTCAATAATTTTCTGGAGACCAACAATCTCTGTTCTTTTCTCTTTTAATGCAGCCGTTCTTTCATCCTGTTTTTCTCGCAGTCTTCTTGCAACAGATTTACCGGCATCTGATTCTTTTAAAATTCTCTGAAAATCTACAACGCCAATTTTCGCAATATCTGCTCCGTTCGCTGCTCCAAACGAAAAAATAAAAATGAATATAAGCAGAAATGATTTAAAGAACTTATTCATTTAATCCATTCTCCATTATTTTCAGCTGACACATATTAAAAAGACCCACCCATATTAAAATCAAATCTACCACTGGTTGGTTCTTCCATTTGGGGGTCTATTATGTAACTGTATTCACACCTTATCGGCCCAATAGGGGAAAACCATTTAATACCAAACCCCCAGCTTCTTCTAAGTGCATTTAAATCCACCGACTCATCTTTGCTATAAACCTGACCTAAATCGTGGTAGACCATACCCAAAAGGCCCTCCATCCCAAACAGTGGACGCAACAGTTCAAAATTAAACTGTACTTTCTGTTCAGCACCGATTTTTTGGCCTTTATCATCCTCTATGTAAATATCCTCTCTATCAAACCCACGTACCGAATTGGAACCACCAAGATAAAATTTTTCGTAATCAGGAAGAATACCACTGCTGTTTTTCTGAACAAACCCATAGATGCCACGGCCATAAGCGATAAAACCATACGGTAACGGTCGATAATACCCTAAATTCATAAGATATTTAGAAAAGCTTACCTCCCCACCTAAAATGCCTCCTGTAAATTCAACAGACAATGAATGGTTAGCACCGTCAGTCGGCTGTGCATTGTGAGCTCTGTCTCTTGAATCATATCGAACCGTATTGGTTACTCCTCTTGTTATATTAGTTCCTTCAAGGTCCTGAATAGATTCTGCATCACTGGTAATATTGGATACATCATTCACTTCATAAGCATAACCGGAATAAAATCTTGTGTAATCGTAGATAGGGTATCCGAATGTAACTCCCCCACCAATAGTATCTTTATCAAATGAGTCAAGTTCTCTTTCCCAATATAACATCTCTGTCTTCATTGACAACGGGATATCAAAAAGCCAGGGTTCTGTGAACTGTATAGCATATTTTTTTGCTTTTTCTCCGAGCTCACTTTCAAGATTAAGGGTTTGATCTCTACCAAACAAATTTCTTTTTGAAACTGCAAGAGTTCCAAAAAACTTATCCTGTGAGCTATAACCCATCCCGAAGGTAAATGTTCCCGTCGGTTTTTCCTCTACATCTATTCGGAGATTTAGTTTATCGTCACTACTTCCACGTTCAGTATTTACTTTGACATCTTCAAAATAATCGAGTCGATATAAGTTTCTGACACTCCTTTTTAACTTAGAACTGCTATAGAGTTCCTGCTCGTATACATGTAGCTGACGCCTGATAACTTTATCCCGTGTTGTAATATTACCACCAATTATTATATGTTCAAAAAAAACCTGCTTCCCTTTTTTTATATTGAATAGAATGTCAGCTGTTTTTTTAAACGGATCCCTTACAAGCCTGGGATTAACGTCAGCATTTGCATACCCTTTATCTGCAAAAACATCAGTCAGAGCAATAATATCTTTTTGAATCATTTCTTTATTACAAAATTTTTCTTTTTTAATTCTCAAGTTCTCCAAAAGAACAATTTTCGACATAACCAGGTCACCTGAGATATCAATCTTACCAACCTTATATTGGATACCTTCTTCAATTTTTATCTTGATGAATATCCATTCCTCTTCATAACGTATTTCGGGTTCTGCAATTTTTACATCAATAAATCCTTTTCTCAGGTATTCTCCAGTAAGCATAGCGATATCAGTATTTAAATCTGCCATGTCAAGATGATCAGAGGACATAAGCCATGAAAAAAACCACTTTTCCTCAGTTTTCATTATTTTTTTAAGGTCTTTGGTTTCCATTGAGTTATTTCCAACAAACTCAATTTCTTTTATTCTGACTTTTTCACCCTCTTCTATAATAAACTCGACAATTACCTGATTATTGTCCTCCGGGTAGGTTTTGTAATTTACTTTTGTATTGTTATAGTGCTTTTCAACATACAGGGATTCGATCTGTTTTATATTTGCATTAATACGATTACTGTTAAGGATAGACCCCACACTCATAGTCAGTTCTTTTTCAATTTTTTCAACAGCAATCTCATAACTACCTTCAATTCTAATCTTTTTAATGGTTGGTTTTTCTTTTACAGTGAAAACAACTTTTATTCCACCACCCTGCGCAGTCGTCAACTTTTCTGATTCTATGCGAATATCATCAAAATAGCCCATTCTATAAACCGTTTCCAGGTCCTTGGAGAGTTTGGATTTTTGAAACCTGTCACCAGGTTTTGACTCAATCACCTGAGCTATAGCATCTGCCTCTATTCTTTCATTACCCTGAACCACCACCTGCGCTATTGTTTCAAAACCAAAAACCTGAATCCCCATACTCGTCGTAACCCGATTTAAAACAATGGGCAGACTGTCAATCCCATCCCCCTCGGAGAACAATAATTCTGGATTCTCTTTGTTCAAGCGATCCAAAAGCTTAACATCAAGACTGATTTTTTTTCCAATTCTACTGAAACTACCCCAGACAACATAATCCGCATTAACACTACTACCAAAGCTTTTTGCCTGCTCTACACCGATTGACACTTTCTTTTCAGATAAGTTTAAACTTGATGGGTCAAGAAGCGTAGCACCTTCTTTTTTCAATTGTTCAGAGATTATTTTTGGTATATCAACACTTAGATATGACAGGTCCTTTTTTGAGTTTACTTCAAATGGCAGAACAAGAATCCTTGCCTTCTCCTTTGCAGTCACTGCTCCTGAAAAAATCGCTGACAAAATTAAAACAATAACACTCGAAATCAAAATTTTTCTAACCATTAATAAACTCCATACACTATTTCTGCAGATCAGATGTAATTAGCTTGCCTTCAAACAGAGTTACACTTTTAGACATAAATTTTGCCAGTTCCATGTTGTGTGTAACGACAATTGTAGTCATTCCAAGTTCTTTATTCAGTTCATCAATTAGTTCATGTACCTGCTGGCTGTTTTTTCTGTCAAGATTCCCTGTCGGTTCATCTGCCAATAATACAGATGGGTTTTGAACAATTGCTCTGGCAATTGCAACTCGCTGTTGTTCACCACCTGAAAGACTTCCCGCCTGATTCAGCAGGCGATGCCCCAACCCTACTCTTTTAAGAATCTCTTCAGAAGAATGTTCTGCCTCTTTTTTGCTTAAACCGCCTATCAGCATCGGCATCATTACATTCTCAACTGATGTAAATTCTGGTAATAAGTGGTGAAACTGAAACACGAAGCCAACACGCCTGTTTCTGAATTTTGCTAGTCTCTCACTATCATATTTTAAAATATTTTCATTTTTAAACAACAATTCACCACTATCGGGTTTGTCCAGAGTCCCAACAATGTGGAGAAGAGTTGATTTCCCTATACCAGATGCACCGACAACTGCTATTGTCTCACCTGGGATAATGTTAAAATCAATCCCTGACAACACTTTAAAATACTGATCACCAACTTTGAAACCCTTAGATATATTTTTTAATTTTACAATTGAATTATCAGCCATATCGAATCGCCTCTACCGGGTCAATTTTTGTAGCCTGATAAGCAGGGTACAAAGTAGCAAGAAAGCATATCAATTGTGCTGAACATGCAATAACAAAAACATCAGCAAACTCCAATTGAACGGGGAGTTTTGCAAATGCATATACCTCAGGAAGTTTAATAAACTTCCATGTTTTAAGAATATAGCAAAGAGCAATACCTAAACCTGTCCCGATAGCAGTACCGGTAAAACCAATAACGGTTCCCTGAAAAACAAATATTTTCTGGATGCTCCTATCAGTTGCACCCATCGTTTTTAATATGGCAACATCTTTTGTTTTTTCCATCACCATCATAATCAATGTACTTGCAATGTTAAATGCAGCAACTAACACAATGAGTGTCAAAATGACAAACATTGCTATTTTCTCCAGTTTTAAAGCTGCAAAAAGACTTGAATTCATCTGAATCCAGTCCCGTGCCCAAAAAGCCATACCCGCAGCATCAACTATTTCTATTCTTAATTTTGCTGCATTGTAGATTTCATCAACCCAAATATCAAGTCCAGAAACTGAATCTCCCATACGAAGTGCTTTTGCAGCATCATCTATATGCAGATAGGCAAAAAATCCATCATATTCATACATGCCTGATTTAAATAAACCAGCCACTCTGTATTTTCGCATTGAAGGAACCGGGCCTATAGGTGAGATCATCCCCTTAGGTGAAATCAGATATATTATATCCCCATCATCAACCCCCATATTTAAAGCAAGATCTTTGCCAAGTATGATTGGTGGCACGTAAACTTCGTCTGGTTTAGCCTGTGAATGTTTACCAAGGGTTTTTATCAGCTGTTCAGTATCATACCCTTCAATCATTTTTGCAGATACGTTAGGGTTGATCCCCTTGACAGAAGCACCTGAAACACCGTAAGCAGATCTGAGAAGCACCTGACTGGATATATAAGGCGATACTTCTTTCACACCTGGTACCTTTTTAACCACATCTGCTACAAACTCATAGTCAGAGAATTGTCCGCCGGAACGCATCAATGTAACATGCGACTGAAATCCCAGAATACGTTTTCTAAAATCGAGTTCAGCCCCTGTCATAACTGCAATAACAACAACAAGAGCCATTACACCGACAGCAACACCGGCAATGGAAAGCACAGAAATAATCGATATAAACGATTGTTTTCTTTTGGCTTTTAAATATCTCTGTGCAATAAATACTTCAAACGGTATTTTCAAATTTTTGTCCCTACACAAGTTGATTGGATAAAAGGTTATTTTCTCTTCATTAACGGAAAGAAAATAACTTCACGTATTGATGGTGAATCCGTTAAAAGCATTGCAAGACGGTCTATACCAATACCTTCTCCTGCTGTAGGGGGCAGACCATATTCAAGAGCCTCGATATAATCAAGATCCATATTATGAGCTTCCTCATCTCCCGCTTCTTTATCTGCAACCTGCTGCAAAAATCTGTTTTTTTGATCTTCAGGGTCATTCAATTCAGAGAAACCATTTGCAATTTCACGACCGGCAATAAAAAGTTCGAATCTTTCTGTCAACTCTGGTTCCGAATCACTTCTTCTGGATAAAGGTGATACTTCAACCGGGTAACCAGTGATAAATGTCGGTTGAATCAGTTTTGGTTCAACAAGCTCGTCAAAAAGCTTTGTAAGTACTTTACCAAGCCGGTCTGCTTTAGTAATGTGTATCTCTTTAGAATCTGCAAATGCCAGAAGAGCTTTTCTATCGTTCAGAATATCCTTATCCACACCACCAATTTCGACAAGCGACGTTAATAAAGGTATCCTTTTCCATTTTTTTGCAAAATTAATTGGATGTCCCTGATAAGTTATTTCGGCAGATCCCGTAGCTTCGGTTGAAACATAGGCAAACATTTCTTCAGTCATATCCATTAGGTCTTCATAAGTTGCATATGCCTGATAAAATTCAATCATCGTGAATTCAGGATTATGACGGGTTGAAACACCTTCATTTCTAAAATTTCTATTAATTTCAAAGACCCTTTCAAACCCACCGACAACAAGCCTTTTGAGGTATAGCTCCGGTGCAATCCTAAGATAAAGTTCCATATCAAGTGCATTATGATGAGTAACAAAAGGTGTTGCTTCAGCACCGCCTGCAATTGGCTGCATCATAGGCGTTTCTACTTCAAGGTAATCACGCTCCAGCAGAAAATTCCTGATAGCCTGAACAATTTTACTTCTTTTTATGAATATATCACGGGTATCACCATTCATAATAAGGTCAACATAACGCTGCCGATATCTCTTTTCAGGATCTTTCAAACCTTTAAATTTTTCAGGTAGTGGTCTTACCGATTTACAAACGAGCTCGCATGATTCCGCAAGCAGGGTCCACTCACCGGTCTTGGTCTGAAACATTGTTCCCTTAAGCCCAACAAAATCACCTATATCAAGCCTCTTAAAAAGAGCAAATGAATCTTCACCAATTTTATCTTTTGCAATATAGGCCTGAAGCATTCCCGTTCTGTCCTTAAATCTTACAAAGGACGATTTGCCCATCTTATTAATTGCCATCATTCTGCCTGCCAGAACAAAAGATTTTGTGTTTTCAGTCAGTGTTTCGGGAGCACTATCAATAATGTCCAAAATATCTTTTACAGTATGTGAAACAGAAAAATTGTTCGGAAAAAGATTGACACCTTCTTCCCTGAGTTCATTATTTTTCTGTCTTCGTCTTTCAATAACACCCGTTTTATTTTCACTTGTATTCATTTAAATTCCTATTATAAAAGTACAATTACTCAGTTCATATATTTCATTTAATCAATCGCAACAGGTACAAATATCCTATTATGATGCTACGTGTCAATATTAACCATCAGTCTGTTTTTATTTTTATAAAAATCAATAATTAACCTAAACTTTTTTTCCGCCATTATGTTCCAACTGTTTTAGCTTTACATGAAATTCTGTTCCTGCCCCTTCATCAGACTTAACTTCAATCTGACAGCCATAAGTCTCCAGAAGTCTGTGCACGATTGAAAGACCGAGTCCGGTACCTTTAGTTTTAGTGGTAAAAAAAGGGTCGAAGATCGATTGTAAAAGCTCTTCACTCATACCTACCCCGTTATCAATTATTTTAATTCTTACAAATCCGCTTCTAAGAGAATACGCATTTACAGTAATCTCACCACCTTCACCTTTAATTGATTCCGCAGCATTCAGCATTAGATTTAAAACAATCTGCCTCAGGTGATCCGAATCCATTTCTGTCCAAAGCTCTTCTTCCAAATTTTTTGTAATAATTATTCCATCTGTAAATTTCGAATCAAACATACATTGTTCAATCGTTTCTTCCAAAATTTTACTCACAGAAACAGCCGTAACCGAACCCGTTTTAGGTCTTGCAAATAATAAAAATTCACTGGCAAGTGTATTCAATCTCCCAGCCTCACGATCAACTATCTGCATGAGTTTTTGCTGCACTGAATTATAGTTACCTGATTCCAGTAACAATTGGATTGAGCCGGATAATGATGCGATCGGATTTTTTATTTCATGGGCAAGTCCAGCTGCCATTTCTCCTACTACTGCCATATTTTCAACTCTTTTAAGGTAACCCTCCATGAGGTTTAACTCAGACTGGGCAATTCTTTCCTGTTCTGCAAGATAACTGCTCAGCAAAGCCGTAATCAGACAGGCTGCCATTACAGTGCAAATTTTATAAATAACCTGATTCCATTCATAACTATGTGAGAGGACTTCATTTAATATCCAGTTATTATTTATTACTTGATAATATGCCAGATCAATTAAAAGGCCATATTGCAGACTGCAGAATGCGGCTATCATTAAACTGCCCTTTCTACTTAAAAGCATACTGGCACAAATAATAACAATCAGATACAAAAAGGTGAATATACTCGAAAAACAACCGGTGAGAAAAACAATAGCTGTTACTATCAGCGTATCAATAACAATTTGAACAGTTGCATATGCTGTATCGTTTTTAAAGTGCTCGTAGATAAATGCATAGCAGATAGATAAAACAAGAATCCATGAAATAAGCCAATAGAGATACACAAAAGGTTTTGCAAGGTAGGGAAGGTTTTCATTGGCACGATAAACAATCGTGCCGCCCATTAAAAAAACAGCAAAAAGCAAACGGCTCAACATGAGCCATTTGATTTTTTTACTGAAATTATGAACAGGATTACTCAATAATTTACTCGGGTTTCATTAAATACTGTCTTAACCACCAACGGCACCAGCCATCTGGAATATCGGCAGATACATCGAGACAACAAGGCCACCAACTACAACACCCAGAAACACAAGCATAAACGGCTCAATCATTGCTGTAAGATTTTCAACAGCCTGATCAACTTCATCATCATAAAAATCTGCAATTTTCTCAAGCATTGTGTCAAGGGCACCAGTTGATTCTCCAACAGAGATCATCGAACACACCATCGAAGGGAAAATACCGCTTTCTGTTAAAGGGTCAGCCATTGTTCTACCTTCAGAGATACCAGCTCGTACCGTATAAATGGCATCTTCTATGATCACATTTCCTGCTGTTTTTGCAACAATATCGAGTGCTTCAAGAATAGACACACCACTATTTAGCATAGTACCCATTGTACGGGTAAACTTTGACACGGCGACTTTTCGTATCAAAACACCAAATACAGGTATCTTTAAATACATAGTATCCAAAAACTTTCTACCAAAAGGGGTTTTCCCAAATTGTTTATAGGCAATAATTGTCAACACGATACCTATAATAATCCAGTGAATATTCCCTATTGTAAAATTACTCGCACCAACAACAATCTGGGTCGGAAGCGGGAGTTCAGAGCCAAAACTAGCAAACATATCCACAAAGGTTGGAATAACAAAAACAAGGATAACACCGACAACTATCACAGCGATACAAATTGTTACAATAGGATAGGTCATGGCCCCTTTAACCTGACGTTTTAATTTGGCCATCTTTTCCATATAGGCCGAAAGTCTCCGTAGAATAATATCAAGAATACCACCTGCTTCACCAGCTGCAACCATGTTGACAAATAATGTATCGAACATTTTTGGATGTTTTTGAAGGGCTTCAGCGAACGTCTGACCACCTTCAACATCTGATTTAATCTGTTTTATAGCTTTTTTAAAAGTCGGGTTTTCCTGCTGTGAGAACAGAATATCAAGACATTGAATAATTGGCAGGCCGGCATCAATCATTGTCGAAAACTGACGCGAAAAAACAATAACATCATCTTCAGTAACGTTGGGTTGAAAAAGCTCTACATTTTCAAAAAGATCTTTCGGTTTTTTCTTTATTTTGGTGGGATCTACCTTCATTCTGGCAAGTTGAGAACGGACAGCTTCTTCATTAGCAACTTCCATTTCCCCTTTCCTGACAACACCTTTCCTGTTTTTTCCTTCCCACAAATAAACTGGCATAAATTCCTCCCTGATTATAAATCAGACACAAAATATCATACTGTTAAATCAAGTATTAATGAAAATTCGGTGATATTTTAATTAGTTTATCAAACACCATTTATGATTTTTAATTCAAGCTAATCAGTAAATACTAAACAATAATCCTTAATATTTCCAGAAGTTTTTTAAAAATCCAGTGTTCTCCTGGTACAAAAGATAAACTTTATATTTCTATCAGCAATTATTACTATTAAAAATTTAATTAATTTTTCAGCTTAAAAAAAACGCCGCGTTCCATTTTTTCTTCAACAACCAGACCTGCTTCAACAAGCTTTTTCAAATTTCCACCAACCTTATCCACAGTGATACCAAGGCTCAAAGAAATATCATCAATCGTACATGGACGACGCTTAACGAGTTCAGTAATTCTTTGTTTAATATCGGTAGAAAGTTCTGAGGCAACTTTTTCTATCTCGGCTTTGTTAATTATTTCAGCAGCAGTAAGCCTTTGAATCAATTTTCCTAAACACTCATTATCAACAGGTTCTACCCAATCTTCAGTCCCAGGTCTATCAAGCGAGTTTACTTGAATTTTATCGGGCTTGATTCTTTTTAATGCAGAATTAACAAGATCTAATTCAAAGTCCTCATCATTCACTCCGGGGACAATAAAAACCTCAACCCATAATTCATTCTTAAACATTTCCCTGAACAGACTCAAACCTTCGATAATTTCAGGCATAGAAAGTTCACAGTCCGGGCGGTTTATTTTGGAAAAAACCTGATCTGAAACAGCATCAACTGAAGCAACTACTAAATCAACACCCGATACATCATTACGAACATCTTCCCTATTGAACAATGTACTGTTTGTTAAAAGGGCGATCTTGTACTCAGGGTAACAGGTTCGTATGAAATCAATAATTTCTCCGATCCCTGAATGAAGTGTCGGTTCGCCACTACCTGAAAAAGTTATAAAATCAAGCTCTGGTGCAGTGCTGAGATATGAAGACAATTCATCAATTACAGACTGAACAGGGATATAGGGTTTACGTTCCAGGGTAAGTTCTGTTGTCTGCCCACTTTCACAATACACACAGTCAAGAGTACAGGTTTTATAAGGTAGAAGATCGACTCCTAAAGACAGGCCGAGTCGCCTCGACGGAACAGGGCCAAATAAGTATTGATATTCCGTGGTGTTTTTATCCATTAAGAGCAATAGTCCTGCGGTTAATACCTTATCAAAATATAATCATAGTCACATTGTCACCCACTATACATATTGTCAAGTTTTATCACAAATGACAGGGTTCTTCTTGACCTGAATAGATATGTTTAATATATGTATGCGTAAAAGAAACACGTTCCAGATTGTTTCTTTCTTCCCACTCAGCAAAGACTATGCAGTTTCAACGAGATTTAATGTGAAGGATCGTAACAGGATGAATAGTAAGCCGGATAATAAAGAAGTAACTATTATAACAACCCATGTCAATGCTGATTATGACGCAATTGCATCAATGCTGGCGGCTCAAAAACTCTACCCGGATGCTGTTGTTGTTTTTCCGGGTTCACATGAAAAAAATTTAAAGAACTTCTTCATCAGTTCCCTTGTTTACCTTTTCAAAATGGTTCACATAAAGGATATTAAACAGCTTAACATTAAAAGGGTTGTTCTTGTTGATACAAAAAAACTTGACCGACTTGGAGATATAGCTCCGATTATTGAAAATAACGACGTTGATATTCACATATACGACCATCATCCACCCGATAGTAACGGAATTAGAGGAAGTTATGAAGTATTTGAAGCCACCGGTGCCACAATTACAATTCTTGTAAAAATACTGAAGCAAAAACAGATTAAATTCTCTCCTGAAGAAGCGACGGTTATGTGCCTCGGCATATATGAGGATACTGGGTCATTCACTTACCCATCAACAACTGAAGACGATTTTCTTGCCGCAGCCTATCTACTCTCAAAAGGTGCCAACATTGAGGTGATATCTAATTTTATGTCCAAAGAAATCAACCCTCAGCAAATTGCCTGTTTAAATGACATGATCCAATCTGCAACAAAAAACAGGATAAATGGGGTTGACGTTGTTACCACCACAATATCGACAGAAGAATACATAAGAGATCTAGCAACTGCAGTTCAGAAAATGATGCGGATCGACAACATCTCAGTCCTTTTTGTCATAGCGAGAATGGGCAACAAAGTTTATATCATCGCGCGAAGTAAAATATCCGAAGTTAACGCAGGGCTTATTATCTCGCAACTAGGAGGGGGCGGTCACCCGTACGCAGCCTCGGCAACAATCAAAGATAAAACACTCGCTCAAACAGAAGAAGCGTTAAATAAAATTTTACATAAAGAGATCAAGTCAGATAAATCAGCCAAAGATCTGATGTCATCGCCACCTATTTCCATTAAGCCTGATTTACCCTGCAAAGAAGCGGGAAAAATTCTCACAAGATACAATATCAATTCAATGCTTATCGTTGATAATGACAATAAAGCTGCAGGTATCAGAGGGTTTATAACACGTCAGGTCATTGAAAAAGCTTTATATCATAAACTTGAAAATGCTCCTGTTTCTGAGTTTATGACGACTAATATTATCACTGCAGATATTGAAACACCCTTTGAAATAATTCAGGGTATAATTATTGATAACAAGCAGAGGATAGTCCCGATACTTAAAAACGGAATAATTGAAGGAGTCATTACCCGGACGGATTTATTGAATATTCTTGTTCAGGAATCACAACTCAATACCGGGAAATTTCCAGATCCAATCAAAAAACCTTTTTATGCCAGAACCAAAAACATTATCAAATTCATGGAAGAACGTATTCCTGAAAAATACCTGACACTGCTTAGAAAAATTGGTTCAGTTGCATCTCAATCAGGTTATGGGGTATATGTTGTCGGCGGTTTCGTACGTGACCTTATGTTATACAAAGAGAATGATGACATAGATATCGTCATCGAAGGTGACGGCATTAAATTCGCCAGAGAATATGCCGAAATAGAAAATGCCAGAATCAATACTTATGAAAAATTCGGGACAGCAGTCATCATCCTGCCCGATGGATTTAAAATTGACGTGGCTTCTGCAAGGATGGAACACTACAAAGAACCGGCAGCACTGCCTGAAGTTGAAATGAGCTCAATCAAAATGGATCTTTACAGGCGGGATTTTACAATAAACACCCTCGCAATAAGGCTCGATCCTGATCATTTTGGTATTCTTATCGACTTTTTTGCCGCCCAGCGTGACATTAAAGATAAAGCAATCAGAATCATTCATAACCTCAGCTTTGTTGAAGATCCGACAAGAGTATTTCGTGCAATAAAGTTTGAAAAAAGATTTAATTTCAACATCGGTCAACTGACATCAGGGCTGATAGAAAATGCAGTAAAAATGAATTTTTTTGAAAGATTAGGGGGCGTTCGTGTTTTTTCAGAATTAAAACAAATCCTTGAAGAAGAAGACCCGATTCCAGCAATAATAAGAATGTCTGACTATGATCTTTTAAAATATATTCACCCTGAGATTAAAATTACTTCCAGCTTAATATCCTTATTAAAATCAATAAAAAAAGTTATCAGCTGGCATGATCTTTTATATGATGAAGATAAGTGTGAAAAATGGATTCTTTACTTCATGGCCTTAATGGAAAAACAACCAAAATCTGTCAGTGAAGAGATATCAGAACATCTAAAATTCTCACCCAAACATGCAAAAATTTTTACAAGAGACAGGTTCAAAGCAACCGGCACACTTTTCTGGTTTGAAAATAATCTTCACCCTGCAAACAGCAAGCTCTACAACCATATGGTTCCTCTCAAAACAGAAATCATCCTTTATGTCATGGCCCTTACTGAAAACGAGACAATAAAAATGTCTATTTCTCATTATTTCAGCGACCTAAGAAAAACCAAAATCTTCACTCAAGGTCGGGACATCAAGAATTTAGGCCTCCCACCAGGGCCTGAATATAAATCACTATTGAAACAAATTTTTGACGCAAAATTAGACGGACAAGTTGCCTCAAAAGATGATGAAATAGCTTATTTAAAACAAATTATTTGATTTGGTTTAAAAAAAACTATATTGTCACTATGATTTTTTTAATCATTTGAAATGTTAGGACAGACCTGTTTTCTGTCATTTATAATAATTTTTAGGAAAACTATAGTTTTCCTCGATTGGGACTTAACATGAAAAAAGAAATTGTATTAACCGGTATAAAAACAACAGGCACCCCTCATCTAGGAAATTACGTTGGTGCCATCAGACCCGCAGTTGAAGCAAGTAAAAATTCAGATGTCGAAGCGTTTTACTTTCTGGCAGATTATCATTCTATCATCAGCTGTCACAACCCGAAAGAAATTCAGGAATCAAGCATGCAGGTTGCAGCCACCTGGCTCGCCTCCGGGTTAGATCCTGAAAAAGTCTTTTTTTACAGACAGTCGGATATCCCAGAAATACCTGAACTAACATGGATTTTGAACTGTATGGCCGCAAAAGGCCTAATGAACAGAGCACACTCCTACAAAGCATCTGTTGCCCAGAATGAAGAAAACAATGCAAAGGATCCTGATAAGGGTATAACAATGGGTCTATACAGCTACCCTGTATTAATGGCAGCAGATATTTTAATGTTCAGGGCAAATAAAGTGCCCGTCGGTAAAGATCAGATCCAGCACATTGAAATGGCCAGAGATATTGCCGGCAGATTTAATCATCACTACAAAAAACACTTTGTTCTTCCTGAAGCCGTTGTTGGTGAAGATGTTGCTGTGCTTTCAGGGCTTGATGGCAGAAAAATGAGCAAAAGTTACAACAATATCATCCCACTTTTTGCCCCTGAGAAAAAACTACGAAAACTGATAATGAAGATAAAAACAAATTCACTTGAACCTGGGGAACCTAAAGACGCAGAAGGATGCACCTTGTTTGAAATTTTCCAGGCATTTGCATCAAAAGATGATATTGAAGATGTAAAAAACCGTTATGCAGAAGGGATTGCTTGGGGTGAGATGAAACAATATCTTTTTGAATATCTCAACAATCACCTTAGCCCTTTACGTGAAAAGTATAACGAGTTGATTGAAAAACCAGAATATATAGAAGATATTCTTTTAAAGGGTCAGCAAAAAGCAAGAGAAAGAAGTATTCCTTTTCTTAAAAGCCTGAGAGAGGCAATAGGAATTTCACCAATAAAATGACATAAGACCATATGCAGGAAGATAACTATTCAGTGAAGCTTGATATATTTGAAGGTCCAATGGACCTTCTTACATATCTTGTGAGAAAAAATGATCTTGATATCTACAACATCCCGATTTCTTTTATTACTGAAGAATACCTTTGCTACATTAACTTAATGGATGCACTCGATATTGATTATGCAGCAGAGTTCCTTTATATGGCTGCCACTCTTGCACATATAAAATCAAAAATGCTGCTTCCGGTTCATGATGACAATGACGGTGAAGATGAGGACGACCCACGCCTTGAAATAACACGCCCGTTAGTTGAATACCTACAATTAAAACAGGCCTCAGAGATTCTTTCACAAAGAGACCTTTTAGAACACGACACCTTTAAAAGATGTTATCTGACTGAACAAACAGATAACACTCAGCACATCAACATTGGAATATTCGAACTTATAAAATCATTTAAAGAAATTACAGAAAACAGCTATGAAGATCATAATATCGATTTCACAGTAAACACTCTTTCCGTCAAAGATAAAATTGATGGAATAATATACCTCTTTGAATCGCATACCCCCTTATCTTTCTCTGATTTAATTGAAAAGAACTACTGTAAAAGCAATATAATTATTACATTTTTAGCACTTCTTGAAATGCTGAAATTAAATTTAATTGAAATCAAACAACACATTCAAAGCGGAATAATAAGAGTGTTTTATTTATGAATTCGGAAAAAATAAAGAGCATCATCGAAAGTCTGTTATTCATTTCAATAAAACCACTGTCTGTAAAACAGATAAAAAATAAACTACCTGAAGTTCAAACGACCGTAATTCAAAAAGCGCTAAATGAACTTTACAATGACTACCAGAAACGTAAAGGCGGTTTTTACCTCGCCGAAGTCTCCAACGGGTACCAATTCAGAACCCCGACTGAGAATAAAGAGTGGATAAAAAAAACGACTTCGGAAACAACCCGTGCAATGAGTAAGGCAACCCTTGAGACATTAACGATCATTGCATATAAACAGCCTTTAATGCGTAGTGATATTGAGCACATCAGAGGTGTAGATGCCGGAGGCCCCATAAAAAATCTTTTAAATATGAAGCTAATAAAAGTTTTCGGCCGTAAGAATATTCCTGGAAGACCCCTTATCTATGCAACTACAAGTTACTTTCTTGAATTTTTTAATTTAAAATCAATCGAAGATCTACCAGACTTAAATGATATTGAAGCCTTGGATAAACCCAACAGGTAGTTTAAAACTACTAATAATTTCAATCTATTCGGAAGGTTTTCACAAAAAAAACAAATCCGAACAACGTCTTTATGGGATATTCCCCCATCAAAATAAGGTGTTTGGTCTATAGACACAAAAAGCCTATTTCAATATAATGTATTCATGTTCTTCCCCTTATTATCGCATCCCCCCAATTAGGCGGTTCGCAATGAACCGCCTTTTTTTTATCTTTATTACTTTTCTCATTTTCTATTCTTATCGATACAAGCATCCTTAAAGATAAAATACTCAATTCTAATTGATGCATTTCTGTATCTTCGTTTAAGATAAGATCATTATCCTTGTAAATATCTGATTATTTGTATATAATTACTCTATTATCAAATAACAATTATACCTTTCCAAAAAATCTTAAGATTGATAATAAAGAAATATTATTTTAATTGTTTTAATTTTACTGGCATGATAGCATAACCGGTTTTTGGATTTGCCATTTAACACTATGTATATTACAAAAAAAGAGAGAATAGATAATGAGTTTTGAGAACCTGGATTTAATTGATGAGCTGCTACAGGCTGTAAACGCATTAGGTTTTGTTGAGCCTACACCAATTCAAACCGATGCAATCCCTGAAATTATTACTGGTGAAAGAGATCTTGTCGGCCTTGCACAAACAGGCACGGGCAAAACGGCAGCTTTTGCTTTACCTATGATACAACTTACTGATTTCAGTTCAAAACAGACTCAAGGCGTTGTTATTTGCCCAACGCGTGAATTATGTATTCAGATATCAAAAGATTATACCAATTTCTGTAAGTATATTAAAAAATCGAATATTGCCGCTGTTTACGGTGGAACCAGCATTGCAAATCAGATATCCCAGATAAAACGTGGGGTACAAATAATTGTGGCTACTCCCGGCAGACTTCTTGATCTGATTAACAGAAAAGTAGTCAAGCTTGACCAGATTTCTTATGTTGTTCTGGATGAAGCTGATGAAATGTTAAATATGGGCTTTCAGGAAGATATTGATGCAATCCTTAGTAAAACACCAAAAAATAAAAAAACCTGGCTTTTTTCTGCAACAATGCCGAGAGAAGTAGCAAGAATTGCAAAAAACTACATGAACAACCCTGTTGAAGTAACTGTTGATACAAAAAACAGCGGGGCGAAAAATATTGAGCATATTAATTTCGTTATCAAAGAGAGAGACAGGTATTATGCTCTAAAAAGACTTATAGATTTCTATCCCGATATTTACGGACTTGTTTTTTGCCGCACAAGAAAAGAGACTCAGGAAATTGCCGAAAAACTTATAAGGGATGGCTATGATGCTGAAGCTCTTCATGGCGATCTTTCACAACAGCTACGTGATAAGGTGATGCAGCGATTCAGAGATAAAAACCTTCAAATCCTGATTGCAACCGATGTTGCAGCAAGGGGTATCGATGTTAAAGATATCTCCCATGTAATCAACTATAAACTTCCAGATGAAGCAGAAAACTACACTCACCGGAGTGGGCGTACCGCAAGAGCCGGCAAATCCGGTATGTCAATTGCGTTAATCAATACCAGAGAAAGAAGAAAGCTGGATGATATTGCCAGAAAGGCAAAGATCACATTTAATTACAGAAAAATTCCGAATGGCTATGAAATTTGTGAAAACCAGCTTTTTTCGATGATCAATAAACTGGTTACCGTTGAAACGGATCATAGTGAAATCGACAAGTTTCTGCCGCCGGTATACGAGACCCTTGCAGAGCTTACCAAAGAAGAACTGATTCAAAAGTTTGTTGCTTTGGAGTTTAACCGTTTTATAACTTATTATAAAGATTCGGTAGACATCAACGTTACTAATAATAGGAAAGAAACTGATTTCAAGAGATCTTCCAAAAAGAACACCCGTGCTCAACAAAGTAGAATTGCAGGCGGTACAAAACGGTTTTTCATGAATGCCGGTGCCCTTGATAATATTCGAAAAGGTGCCGTCGTCAGAGTCTTATGTGATAAGTCCGGCATCAATTCAAAACAGATTGGCTCAATTGAAATACTAAGAGAGTTTTCTTTTTTTGAAGTATCAGATAGCGTTTCAGAAAAAGTTTTAAAATCAATGAAGGGTGCCCAGATTGACGGCAAAGAAGTCAGGGTGCAATATGCTGAACAGAAAACCAATAAAAGAAGTAAGCGAAAAAAATATTAAAGACTGAACCAGATTTGATATGATTGCTCTCAAAAAGCTCATTACAAGATTTCGGCCTCAATTAATCGCTGTTGCAATTATTCTTGTTGGGATGACTGCATATCTTTTAAAGGAAGCCCCTGTAGCAGTATTTCAATTCATCAAAACAATTGAATATAAAACAATAGATGCAAGATTTGGCATCAGGGGACCCATTGAAACAAGTAGTTCGGTCGTTATCGCTGCTATCGATGAACATAGCCTGCATGTCGAAGGAAAATGGCCGTGGCCAAGAAAAAAAATTGCGCAATTTATAGAAAAAGCTTCTAATGCAGGCGCAAAAACAATCGCTTTTGATGTCGGCTTTTTTGAGAAAGGTGACAGGCGTCTTATAGAAGCATTAAATAGCTTAAAAACTAATCTAAGCCTTGACCCACAAGAAAAAATATATATTAGTAAGCTTATTCAGAGTTCAGACAACGACTCAATTCTTGCGAAAACTATTAAAAACTCAAAAACAAAAGTCGTTTTAGGGTATTTTTTTAATATAGAAAAAAGTAAAAACGTTATTGAAACAGATGAAGAATTAAATATACATTCCGAAAATTTAATCAGTTCACTACATCATTTAGTTAAATATGCCCCGGGAAATACTGGACAAAACGGACAATTTTTAACTGCATTTTCTCCTGAAACAAATATACACATAATATCTGACAGTGTAGAATTATCCGGATTTTTCAACATGGTTTCCGATAGTGATAATGTGGTTCGTTCTATGCCGGCCATCATCGGATATGATGATAATTTGTATGCTCCATTATCACTCCAAACAGTTAGTGCATATTTAGAAAAACCAATCACCATTCTCATTGATGAAGAAAATGATGTCGATAAAATAAGCATTGGTGAATATTCCCTCCCTGCAGATCGCAAAGGTAATATATTAATCAACTTTAAAGGACCAACGGGAACTTTTCCGATATTCTCTGTTACAGATATTCTGAACGATAAAATTGAAACAGATAATTTAAAAAACAAAATTATCGTTTTAGGCGCCACAGCTCAGGGGATGTTTGATTTAAGGGCCACACCGTTTGGAAATAACTATCCAGGGTGCGAGGTCCACGCTAACATTATTGACAGTATATTAACAAAAAACCTGCTTTCGCAGCCACGATTCTTTGAATTTTGGAACCTTTTAATCATTTTTACAGCAGGTTTATTGTTGGGATTCGCACTACCTGTCACGGGTGCAGTTTCCGGCCTTTCAATCTATACTCTTTTAACATTCGGTTATTGCTTCTTATGTCAATATTTATTTACAAAACACGGCCTGATTTTAAACATGGTATACCCTCTTTCAATCATGTCTGTTCTCTATATTTCTATAACTGCTTATAAATACCTTTCTGAATCAAAAAAGAAAAAATTCATCAGTAATGCATTTTCAACCTACCTGTCACCGTCAGTTGTCAATCAACTGATTAAGTCTCCTGAAAAATTAAATCTAGGTGGTGAAGACCGTGAAATAACAGCATTCTTTTCTGACGTTCAGGGATTTACAAGTATTTCTGAGAAACTAACCCCCAAAGAACTGGTTGAACTGTTAAATGAGTTTTTAACTGAAATGACCAATATAATTTTAAAATATGATGGTACAGTCGACAAATTCGAAGGTGATGCTATTATCGCTTTTTTTGGTGCCCCCAATGATCTTAAAGATCACGCCAAAGTAACATGTCTGGCATGTCTTGAAATGCAGGAACGGCTGAATGAAATGAATGAATTCTGGGTCCTTGAAGGAAAACCGGAGCTTTTAATGCGTATCGGACTCTGCTCAGGAACAGCTGTTGTTGGAAATATGGGCTCAAGAAACCGCATGGATTACACAATGATGGGTGATGTGGTCAATACAGCAGCCAGATTGGAAGGTGTTAATAAGTATTACGGATCGTACACGATGATAAGTGATTCCACAAAAAAACTTGCCGGAGATAACATCAATACACGTGAGATCGATACCATCTACCTTGTCGGTAAAAATGAACCAGTAACGATCTATGAGCTTGTTGAGCCGGAAGATAAAATGGATAAAAACAAAAAACTGTCTCTCGATTATTATGCAAAAGGTCTTGAACTGTATAAAAAGAAAAAGTGGAATGAGGCAATAAAGGTATTTACCAAAGCAAATTCAATGTATCCTTCAGACGGTCCATCAAGGGCCTTAATGAAACGATGCAAGGCTCTTATCCAAAAGCCTCCTAAAGATGACTGGAACGTAGTTTTTAAGATCACTTCAAAATAAACTCTGATTGAACTCCCGCTAAGGTCTTGTAAAAAAAAAGGTGGCTAATATTGCGCTTGGATTTGTGTCATATTTTGATACGGTGGATGAGCAAAACCGCAGGCGTGGCAGGGCTACGTTGAGGATTTTACGATTGAACCGTACCTAAAGATGACCCGAAGCCAAGATGCAAGATTGGCGATATTATTTTCTTACATGTCCTAAACAATCTTAAATTTCATTTTCAATGACATTACCCGTTCAACAGACCTTAGACTATGTTGTCGATTTTCATCAGATTTTTTTATATCAGAAAGAAATGTATTAAAGGCATTTTCAATATCATCCCCTTTATGACAGATCAGAGCAATATCGACCTCAGCTTCAATAATTCTTTTTACCGATGTCTTGATATCTATCTTAACAGCTTTCATATCAAGATCATCTGTCATTACAACACCCTGGTAATTTAATTCTGTCCTCAGCAGGTCTTTAACAACCTTGACAGAAAGACTTGCAGGCCAGTCCGGATCGATAAAATTGTACTGAATATGAGACATCATTATACCGGCTACATTGTGTCTAATAGATTTTTCAAAAGGTAAAAGATCTGTTTTCTGAAATTCTTCATAATCACAGTCAAGTTCCGGCAGAATCAAATGGGAATCAAGTGTAGTCCGTCCAATTCCCGGAAAGTGTTTGGCAACTGCCATGATACCATTATCCTGAAATTCAGAAATCATTGCAGAGCCCATTGTTGCAACAAATTTTTCATCTCCCGGAAATACTCTTTTTTCCATCACACTTTTAAAACCAGCCGGTTGAACATCCAGTACAGGTGCCATATTCATATTCACACCAATTCCATTGAGTTCATCAGCTGTAATCCTTGCAAACTCTACAGCATCATCAACCGTTTTCATTCCGGGATTGCCAGAAGGAAATTGTGTAAACGGCTCTTTCAGCCTTGAGACAACTCCGCCTTCCTGATCTATTGCAATAAAGAGTGCCGGCTGCTCACATTTTGTTGCAAATGCCTGAACATCTGCACACAGTTTTTCGACCTGATCAGGATTTAAAATATTCCGTGCAAATAAAATGATACCGCCAACGTTAAGATCACGGATCAAAAACTCCAGATCCTCATTAAATTCGGTTCCGTCAAAACCGACGATCATTCTCTGACCTGCGAACTGTTCGTCCGTCAACGCAGACACGGTATCATCCAAATATAATTTATCACTCATTTATAATCCATATTTTCAATTATGTTTTAACGTTTTCGTCTCAACTGATATTTTCGGACAGAGTTAATGTGATCTCTGATATTTGTTGAAAACTGATGAGTTGTATCTTTTTTTGAAACAAAAAAGAGGTAGTCTGTATCAGCCGGATAAAGAGCTGCTTCTATTGCCTTATAACCAGGATTTGCAATAGGACCCGGTGGCAGGCCTTTCATTCGATAAGTATTATAAGGTGTTTTTTCTCTTAAGTGTTTTTTAGTAATATTACCATCAAAGTTTTTTATTCCATAAATTACCGTCGGGTCAGTCTCAAGCCGCATTCTTTTTTTAAGTCTGTTATGAAACACAGATGAAATAATTGGTCTTTCACGTGCGTCGCCTGTTTCCTTTTCAATAATCGATGCAAGCGTTATAATCTCATGACGAGTAAACCCTATCTTTCGGGCTCTTTGTGTCCATTCAGTTTTATAGACTGACCTAAAACGGTCACACATTACCCTGATTATTTCTGAATGTTTTACTCCACGAGGGAAACTGTATGTATCAGGAAATAGGTAGCCCTCAAACGTTTCCGCGGAAGCTGGCAAGCCATTTTTGTCCATCAGTTTTGCATTTTTTGCTGCAGCAATAAAGTCTTCCTTCAAACCAAAACCTGAATTTGCAACAACAGCTGCAACTTGATAAATGCTGTACCCTTCAGGAACGGTCATTTTATATAAATGGACTTTCCCTCTTTTCAGCAGGGATATTATCTGCTTGGGTGACATCGACATTGAAAGGAGATACTCACCAGCTTTTACCTTCTTATCATCTCCGGTTAAGGCACCAACAAGCTTAAATTTCTCAGGTGATACAATCAGTTTTTCACGGACCAGCTTTAAGGTGACCGAGCTGAACCCCTGCCCCGGATTTACAACAAATATCTTTCCGGTATTATTTTCTCCTGCAGGAGAATTATAAAATATATAAAGATTATAACAAAAAAAACTAAGCAAAACAGTAAAAAGCATTGTTACAACTGATAAAAAAGCAATAATTTTGTTTTTAATTTTCATTTAAGTTCCATCTTTTTCAATCAAAGTTTTAGTAAACATAGAACGGGTTCCACTGTCTGAAGGAACAAATTAACAAAGATATTTACTTATTTATATTCCAGTCTGTGAATAATTGTCAAAGAAGATTTTAATTATTTTATCGATACCTACGATCATCGTTCTTCAGATATCGACCTGCTTTCATTGATTTTCGCAGTAAAGTGTTTATTATCTAACATTGATGGCGTCGTAAAAAGTCCCATCTAAATATTATGGCAGTAATTATTCAACTGGAACTTATAATTGAAACTGACTAGATCTTTTACGAGACTCATAAAGGAGACATATATGACAAAAAAAGAAAAAGTTCTTGAAACATATAATGGATTTGAGCAAGGCCCGATACGACCGCCAAGCGAGGCAAATAGTCTTCTTCTTAGAATATCAAGAAACTGTCCATGGAATAAGTGCACATTTTGCCCTGTCTACAAAGGTGCAAAATTTTCTCTTCGCCCTGTCAGCCATGTCATTGAAGATATCAATGCCATACATAAACAGGTCGAAAAACTTCAGAATGCTGCAGACAACGGCACAGTACTTTCACGTGAAAAAATAAATACCATCCTTTCACAGACCGACTCGTCTGAAATGGAGGCACTTCATACCGCTATAAACTGGATGCATACAGGTATGAAATCTATCTTTCTGCAGGATGCAAACAGCCTTATTATCAAACCATCTGAACTGATTGAAATTCTTCAGCATGTTAGAAAATGCTTCCCATGGACGAATAGGGTAACGTCATATGCAAGATCGCATACCATAGCAAAGATTAAAGACGATGAATTAAAAGAAATTGCAGATGCCGGATTGAACAGGATTCATATAGGACTAGAGTCGGCTTCTGATAAAGTCCTTGAAAGGGTAAAAAAAGGTGCTACAAAAGCAATGCATATTAAAGCCGGAATCAAAGTTAAAAATGCCGGTATGGAGCTTTCCGAATATGTTATGCCTGGCTTGGGCGGTATAGACCTTTCAAAGGAGCATGCTCTTGAAACGGCCGATGCACTGAATCAAATCAACCCTGATTTTATAAGATTAAGAAGCCTTGCAATTCCGGCACATGTTGAACTTTATGATGATTATCAGAAAGGTGATTTTCAAAAATGTTCAGACATCATGGTTGCTGAAGAGATTCTTTTATTCCTTGAAACACTTGACGGAGTCACCAGTACAATAAAAAGTGACCATGTCTTGAATCTTTTCCAGGATATCGAGGGTACGTACCCGAAAGATAAAGAAAAGATGACGGGTATTGTTAAAGAATTTCTCAATCTACCGGAATTAGAACGAATGTATTGTCAGGTAGGAAGACGTCTCGGTATGATTCACTCGGCCGGGGATCTTAAAGATATAAGTAAGCTTGAACACATAAAAAGCACCTGTGAATCAAACGGTATTACTCCCGCAACAGTCGATACCGTGATTGAAGATATCATGCGCCGCTTCATATAAGTTGCTGGAAAAATAATTTCAGCAGTACTCACATAGTGAGTGCTGCTGTTTTCAGATCCCGATCTATTCTGCACAGTTTCACATTAAAAATAAGATAGTTATATACTTCATTGCACCTCATATTCTATGATGCGCCTTGATTTAAAAAGGCTCTTTAGATATAATAATAAGGATGTTAAATTCATCGGAGCCTTTATTTCTTCTCGATTGAAAAACCCGTCTTACCGTTAGACAAGTTTAATCGTTGATTGACACCTGTAGCAGACGTTTTGTTAAAATATCAATATCTATAAACAGGAGAAATATCTATGAAACAGGGAAAAAAGTTTTTCAACATTCTTACCCGCTGTAAGGTCATCATAATAGTACCATTTACAATTCTTTTTCTATCCGCCTGCATGTTTAAAGGTGTACAGAATTCTTCCTATCTAAGTGACCGTAGATTTGCGCCAAAAGCGCAGACTGCTCCAATAGAGATCATGATCAAAATGCCTCTCAAACCATATATTCTAATTGGAGAAGTCAGTGCATGGGCCGATGTCCCTTTTTGGGGTACCCCGGATTCACAAAATGCCATTAATAAAATTAAAACAATGGCTCGTGAAATGGGTGGGGATGCCATTGTTAATTATCGTGGACACCGTGCCCCTGCTGGAACTGTTGGCGCTGGTGGATTCAGTGCTCAAGGCCAGGTTGTTCGCTGGAGAAAACAAAATTGACGGTCTAAAAGTATTAAGAGGCTATGGGAAAGGTGCCATATACGCTGCGAAGCAAGTGCCCTTGGGGTACAAGATTTTGGGTTCAATCAAGCTTGAAGTAATACCTATCGTACGTCAAAAGTCTGATTAAACACTAAAGTGAAGTAGATGGGACTTTTTACGACGCCATCAAAATTAGTTCAAGGTACTATTGTTTATTTCACTTTTCGCAGATTCTCTTTTTTGTTAAGGTTCTTTGTATATTATGAAGACCCGATATAATTAGAGGATATTATGCCTGAACTCATTATCGTCAGTGCCTGCCTTGCAGGTATTCATTGCAGATACAACGGAACACACGGAAAAATTGATGCGATAGAAAAACTTGTTTTATCCGGTATAGCAATTCCTCTGTGCCCTGAAGTGTTGGGTGGTTTAGGTATTCCAAGAATGCCCTGTGAAATAAAAGGATCTGGTGAAGACAGACAGGTGATCAGTAAAAAAGGAGAAAATCTGACCCGTTTTTTCAAGAAAGGTGCTGAGAAAACCCTGACAATAGCAAAAATAACAGGCGCAACCAAAGCGATTCTAAAATCCAGGAGTCCTTCCTGCGGGCATGGATCAATCTATGACAGCTCTTTCAGTGGGAAATTGATTAAAGGAAATGGATTAACAGCAGACCTTCTTGAAAAAAATAATATTCTTGTTTTAACCGAAGAGACTTTTGATAATGTATTTAAATAAGAAGCCTGGTTTTCTACTTCAAACTATCTGGTATTAAAATCCTGAAAAATATGGTAAATTGGAACTTATATAAAGAAGTCATTTTAAAATTACGATGCAAACAATTGATAATGTATGAGTTCAAAATATAACTAATTTATGTTTTCTGAAAAATTAAAAAGATGTGTGGGGTTTACTCTTATTGAGTTGCTTATTACACTAGCCATTGTGGGAACATTAGCAGCTATAGCTGTACCTCTTTTCAGCTCATACAGTGAGAAAAATAAAATATCAACAGCCAAAACAGATATCAGAGTGATTCAAAATGAAATCAATCGATATTTATATACATCGGACAACCTCCCGGCTGATCTTGCAGAAATCGGTCTTGGTGGTATGCTGGATCCATATGGGAATCCTTATCAGTATTTAGTGTCAGCTACCGCACCACCGGGTGAAAAAAGAAAAGACCGATCTCTGGTACCTGTCAATACGGATTATGACCTCTACAGTATGGGGGCTGATGGTAAAAGCGTAGCTCCTTTTACAGCTAAGGATAGCCATGACGATATTGTCCGTGCGAGTAACGGAGAATACGTCGGCCTGGCTTCAAATTATTAACAACTGGAATATAAATGGACACTGGACTCTCACTCTTCAAAAGTAAGGTTGCAAAACGAATCTTTTTCCTGTTTCTTTTATGTGCCATGCTGCCAATAACCATTTTCTCTATCCTCTCGTTTATCCAGGTCTCATCGCAGCTGAAAGAACAGAGTATTCTGCGTATTCAAAACTCTGCAAAATCTTATGGCCTGATACTTTTAGAACGATTTGTCTATCTTGAATTTGAACTTGATATGATTGGTCAGACTCACCTTTCACAATCAGACAAAATAAATCCGTTAAAATACAACCACCTGATTGACAAACAAGGGAATAACCATCTGGAAGCTGTTGTGTTCATCAACAACACAGGTGAAATAATAAATCTTCTTGGTACACTAAAAGACTTTCCGGATACTCTGCTAAAAGTAGCTAAAGCGGGTTCAAAAACGAAAACAAACATATTTTTTGAACCATCCTCGAATATGAATACCAGAGTCTTTCTATCCAAAATTGTATCAGGAGCCGATGGGGAGAAAGGCATTCTCATAGGAGAGGCAAATACAATCAAATTATGGGGTATCGGGTATGAAAGCATTCTCCCGCCACTGACTGATGCTTCTATTCTGGATCACACAAGAAATCATCTTTTTGGTTCTTTTCACCTGCCGCCAGATGAATCACATCGTGTCAGTTTTCACAGTGATGGGCTTGATTCAAGATTTTTTGAATATTCTTCTGGTGAAGATGATTTTTTTATCGGTTACTGGCCAATGTTTTTAAAGTCAAAGTTTGAAGGACCGAATCTGATTATCCTGCTCAGAAAAAAACAGAGAGACGTTTTTGAGCCTCTGATTTATTTCAAAATACTGTTTCCTCTGGTTGGCATTCTGGCCTTCTGGATTGTTCTTCTGTTAAGTATAACATCAATCCGAAAAAGCATGATTCCTCTTCAGAAACTGGAAGAAGGCGCTATTCGTTTGGCTAATCGGGATTTCGGAACCCGCGTCGACATCAGGAGCGGTGACGAGTTTCAGGCTCTTGCTGAAACATTCAACCAAAGTGCTGCTTATCTTGGACGTCAGTTTCATGCAATGGAGGCAATGGCTGAAATAGATCAGGTTGTCCATTCTTCATTAAATAAAAGAACAATTATTGATACGGCTCTAAAACATCTCCACAGTTTTTTTTCCTGTGATTCGATAAGCATTGGTATTCTCAATAGTAAAAAACCTGATACCGTTCTTGTGATGACATATTCTGAACCTGAATCAGATCATCTGACCGAAGAGTTTCTATCTATCTCACCCGAAGACAGAGAAAAGCTAAGAATAGAGATAGACGCGTTCCGTATTGACCTGGAAAATACTCAGCCCTCATTCCTTTCAAAAGAGACCATTTCAGAGCTCAGTTCTGTTATGACACAACCCCTTTTTCATAACAAGGAACTATCAGGCATTATCTGTCTCGGTCATAAAAAAAAGCGTACCTATAATATTGACGATAAAGCACATATAAAAAGGCTTACCAACCAACTCTCATCGGCTCTTTCAAATGCCCTTTTAGTTGAGGAACTTGAGCTTTTGAACTGGGGGACTCTTGAAGCTCTAGCCCGAACTGTTGATACGAAATCCCGCTGGACAGCCGGTCACTCGGAGCGGGTTGCGGCTGTCGCCATCAGAATAGCACAGGCAATGAATTTTAGCCCTGCAGAGCTTGACAATCTCAATCGTGCTGCTTTTCTACATGATATCGGGAAAATTGGTATTTCGCTTCTTATTCTAGATAAAAACGGAAAGCTGACCGATGATGAATACGAGCAGGTAAAAATGCATCCTGTGATCGGTGCAAAAATAATAGAGCCGATCACTGCATACTCTGATGCAATACCAGTTATTCTTCAACATCATGAAAAATATGACGGGATGGGTTATCCTTCCGGCCTTGCCGGTGAGGAAATTGCTATCGGAGCAAGAATTCTTGCTGTTGCAGATGTATACGATGCGATGATTTCAAACAGGCCATACAGACAAGGGGCGGTTAAAGATGACGTAATAAAAATCATTAAGTCAGAATCAGGCAGGCATTTTGACCCTATGGTTGTGGACGCTTTTTTATCGGCAGAGATGATCCGTTGACGATTTTTGAATAACATAACTAAACAAAAATCGCCATTAATTGATGGCGTCGTAAAAAGTCCCATCTACTTCGCTTTAGTTATTGGCCAGACTTTTGATGTACCATATGTACTACTTCAAGCCTGGCCAATAACTAAATCTTCTATATGGCACCTTTTCCTTACCCACCTAAATACTTTTACGAGAGCATCATTTAAGAAAGCCAGAGCGCACCAAATTCTTTTGTATAAATATCATTTGAAAGCTGTTCATCGAATTTCACACCAATACAAAACTGTGGCCCCGATTTCGCATTTTCTCTGCACCAGACTACTTTACCGGAAATAGTCTCTGTCGTAGCTGACAAATTCATCCCCTTAGACCCATCTCTAAGATTCACATGAACAGGGCCCTTTTCCCAACAGGGTATATCAGATTCGAAATACATGCCACCGGCGCTGATGTTTCCTGACATACCCTCATGGTGATTGTCATAGTAGGCAATTGGGAAAAGCTTACTATGATCGTTTGTGTTATACATTGAATGGGTTACAGGTGTTTTCAACTGTCTTCGTTTATGATTTCTTTTAGCTAATTTTTTCATGGTAGTATACCTCCATTTATATTGAATAACCGAGATGTTACAAACAACAAATAAAACTAGACAAACAACTCATCAATCAACTTCTGTAATGCATTGCGATAAGACAGGGACGTTCAGATCATGTTATAATATGAATTGGTCTTTCAGAGTAAATCAGGTTTTAATGAGATTCAAGATTAAACTTTGTTCATTTTTGATAACAATCATGATGGCGTCGTAAAAAGCAGCCCACGGTGCGGGCACCGCTATAAAGGATAATAACTTGTACTCGGCAAGGATA
>JQIA01000046.1_pt1 | contig 48911 bp, 41 predicted proteins | sample 811431 | NCBI WGS metagenome assembly JQIA01 (sample SAMN02998118, study PRJNA258478) | marine sediment metagenome | biome: marine; feature: seafloor; material: sediment; isolation source: oil-polluted sediment collected from 3 locations (0.5 km, 0.7 km and 0.9 km)... | place: USA: Gulf of Mexico ...
CAAGCCTTAAAAGAAGTCATCGGTAAAGGCCAAATCAATGGTGACCTTGTAACGTTCAATTTCAGTATTTAAATCTTTGTCTTTCATAATCAGAAAATAATCTTTCTTACGGTCAAAATCAGTTCCAGACAATGATAGCCTAATCTGCTTAACGCGTTCAGACACGGAGTCTGTAGTACAATCAAAAGTAATCACTTCTTCACTCGACACTAACAAATCACCATCATAAATAGCTGTTGATACAGTCACGGGAAGTACTTGTTCGCTAACCGCCTCAGTCTGCATCAAGTCAAACTTTTGAATATTATTCACCATTTTCAAAGAGGTTTTGGCTGATATAACACCTACTTTACGTTTAGTTCGTTTTTCTGCTTTTTGACCACGCAGTTGTTTCACTGTTACTACCGGAACAACAATCTCTTGGGGCATCGCACCACCATGAACAAAGCGTGCACCACCTACAAAGTGGAAGCGGTTAGCCCCCTTAGGCACCCAAAAACGAGTATCAGAATCTGTTCCAGCTGTTTCAATGGTAGAGCCTGATAGCGCATCTACGGGTTCCGGCAGATCAAAACCAATCACATAACGTTTTTTACTCTTCAGAGTATTAACAGGCTTTTCTGCAAGTGAGGTTTTATCTGAGCTATCTAGTTTACCCTGTTGAAATAAGAAACCATGGTCAGCAGTAACTAATACCGTAGATGTGTTGAAGTGCATCAAGATTTTACGCGTCAGCTCGGTTAGCTCCTCTATAGCATGTTCAACCGCCTGAAAGGTTTCGGACTCAGTCGAAGCTGTATCACCTCTGGCATCTACCACATTGTGGTAAACATAAACCAGTTGCTGATCTCTTAATGCTTCACGTCCTGCATCTCGCGACCACCCCTTCATTTCTTCTGCGGTTACGGCAATGCCACCATAGGCTGAAAGAATCTTGTTTCTAGAAGCAGTGCCTTTACTCGACTGGCCATCAACAAATACATCGTCACTCACGCCTTCTCGGTATTCCAGCGTTTTATGCGGAAGGAGTGATGCCATGCCTAAAGTGGTATAACTAGGAACAACCCCTAACTGAGAACTAAGTTTAGCTTCGCTATAGCGTTTCTCATTTATTCTAGCCGTCAGTTCAGCAGCGGCCTCATAACGAAAGGCATCACTAATAATGACGACTACACGCGTCTGTTTAGATTTGGAAAATGCCTTCTGAACATGATAGTTATAAAAGTCCTGCTGATTCTGAATACCGTCTATACGCCATTGACTCAAGCGTGATTCAGAATCGACCTTATCACCCCAGTTTTTAGCGAGGTTATCGATATACCAATTGGCATAGCATTGCTCAACGGCTTCATCCAGTTTCTTGAGGATCTCAACTTGGGCATGCCCTGACGATTCAAAGTAATGGCGATAAGCCGTATCAAAACGATAGAGATCTTCTTCATATGCTTTATATAATTCATGAGTGGTCGCGAAATGAAAGCCATTACTATGATCATGACGTAAAGAAAACAGGTCTAACGATGCAGATAAGGCTCTGTAAATAAGGCGATACTTTCTGCGCGTATCATCGTCTTTGTGACGAGAGGCCCAATAGTTATCTAGTCGATTAGAAATGATTTCAGAATATTCAAGTAACTGCCGTTTATCTGCATTTGGAATAGCCTGTGATAACTCTACGATAATCTGGCGTTCAACCGCTTCAAAAGTCGCCACATCAGCTAAGACGCTTAAATCAAGATCCTGAATTTTATCAGAAATTCTTAATGCTTCCCCGACCCATGCGGAGACTCCATCGAATGCTTTGTAATAACGCGAACTATCGCGCCATCGAGATAACAATGCTCGCGCAGTCGCCTTTGCGCTACTCGCAGACAACGCCAGATCTTTAGCCCAAGGGGGAATATCACCAATGCTTTCACAAAACCCTGTGGTTAATAGACGAACAAAAAAATGCCCAAATTTAAACTCGGCCTCGCCCTTTAATTCTTCAACCGTTGCGGGGTACCCCACTTCTTCTTGTAGGGCCGAGACTAATGCGGGCGTCAGTTCATATTTGTCGAGTTCAACAATACCTGCATGAGAATCCTCTAAACCCAAGTCATCTGCAACCGCTTGCTCAGCAAGGGCAAATAAAATATGTGGAACATCACAGTTATCAGCCTTCACAAGGGAAGCAATCATCGCCAAATCTAACTCAGACGCTGTAAAGTCAGGCTGTACCCATTTCTTAAAGTTATTCAAACGGGCTTTGCTGGCTAAAAACTTATCACGTTTCGTCAAGTGCTCCCGCAAACTTTGCTGATGTAAGCCCAAGTCGTTGAAGATGATTGAGAAGCGATCGGCATAAAAGCTACGAGAATAGAGTTTAATATCCAGCAACCAGTCTTTTTCAGGCTCCGGTTCGATGCTTGGGAAATACAGCAAGTACTTTCCTAAAGTATCCTCCACCTCTAGCTTGAGCTTAATGCCGAGAGAAGATTCTGATTTCATATTGATTATATGAACATTAGACAACGACAGAGCCTCTAGATCCTGCTCAAAACTTTGCTCAGGATCGAACCAGAAAACGATACGATGGTTCTCTTTGAAAAAGGCTTGCTCTAGGCCTTGATTTAGTTGGGATAAATTCATTACTTACTCGCCTTATCCACAGCAGCACTCTGGATCGTTAGAACGTTTTTTACAAATAGCGCATGGTTGGTAATACAACTGTTCTAAAACTTGTATATCCGAAGCGTCGCCGTATTCAGGATCAAAAGATCGTGGTGAATAAGTATATAGATAATCACCAGGTATAGCCTCGTTCTGCTTTTTACCAAGCTTTGATTCCCCTGAATTATCAATAGCCTGACGTACAACATTTTCACGAGAAACTACAATCCCAGCTTCAGGGCTTAAGTCATTGTGCTTAAGCCCTTGTTCAAAAAAAACCTTGTTATTCATCCCCCCTTTTGGCAAGGACAACGAAAACTCAAGATCAAAAATTTCACAAGAGCTAGTGTCATTAATTAATGAGGATGTCGCAGTAACATTTACAATGAAGTTATCGTCAATGATAAAGTCGAGGATGATGCGTTCTAAAAATTGTTTAGCCTTACTATCAACATTTACACTCAGCAAGTCGTAGGGACGTCGTTCGTCTGACATAGACGTTTTATTTACATCCTTAGGACGTACAATCTTAAATTTAGCTTTTCCATCACGGGGGTCAACACAGTACATGCCAACTTGCTCAGTAATCGCATCACCCTCCATAGGAAGGCGTATACCACCTTTAAATACTGGTAAAAACGCCCCCCTAGCTTCCGCAATTTCTATCGGTTTTGCCAAAGACATTTGCAAACGATCATGAGCAATCCAGGCGCAACCTTCCGAAATAATACGATCGCCTTTTGACGATAATTCCAATCTATCTATACTAAAAATCTGTTCAAGCCGTGAACGAATCATAGGCATATTGACCATGCCACCAGTGGCTAAACACAAGCTAATTTGACGTTGATCGATATTCAAATTTTCTAATAGACTATCTATACAACCCAGTCCTCTATTAACAAAATGGGCACTAATTTCAGACAAGTCAGCCCTAGTTAACGTGCACTGTATATCACCATCAAAGTCACCACCCATGTAATATTCATCTACATAGATCATAACCTTCTCTTTACTCGACAAGTCAATTTTGGCCTTCTCACAGGCATTTAATAGCTTCGCTCTAGCGCCCGGTTCAACAGCGGAATCAGGGGGGACACTTTCTTCTTTAGCGTGTTTTTCCAACACGTAAGTCAAAATTGCCTCATCAACATAGTCACCTCCGACATTATTGTCCCCCAAATTCATTATCTGAGTGACTGCGCCGTCGACCACGCGACACAAGGTCAAGTCTAGAGTTCCTCCCCCCCAATCAAATACCAAGGCTAAGCGTCCCTGATAAGTGCTCAAAGTATGCTGAAAATCATTTTGGTCTTTAAAGTAAGCATAGAGCGCTGCTAAGGGCTCATGTACAAACTGTACAATATGAATCCCAGCTTGTAACAAAGCATCTCTTAACTTCTTACGTGTTCTCCCATCCATTGCAACCGGGATAGATACTACAGCTCTATTTAGGTTAGCGTCTGCACTAGCTCTATCGGTTAATGCGCTCTCTTTAAGAAAGCGCATAAGATCTGTAACCACAGAAACCGGGTCCATTTCTCGGCCATTAATATAAATATTATCTTTAGCGAGCTGTACTTTTGGAGATCTAACCAAACTCTCATTCATACTAGTATCAGTATCATCAATGCGTTCTTTGGCCCGAGTACCCGCTATAGCTTGGCTGCCGTCGTAACATACAGTAGATGGGTGTGGCATCCCCTTCTCGTTAAGAAAGCTTCTTGCTTGCTCATCTAAAATCACTGAAATTAAGCTATTCGTCGTTCCAAAATCAATCCCGATCACTTTATCCATTTTGTTTCACTCGCTCTAGCTCACGTACCAAAATATCTAGAGCATCATCGATTTGATACTCAACAACCTCATGTTTTCCTTTTGCATGTGCTTTTTTAGCTTTTTCTAAAACATCCTTGAGCTCACCTTCCAGCACATTTTTAAGCTTTATACGAAGCTCATCTTTGCTGTCTTCATGATGTGTATGACGATGCCTAGCCTTCTCTTGGTGGCCAGCAACATCGCTATCAAGCTGTATAATTTTAGTAGCTAGCTCCTGCTTTTCTGCTTCTAGCGCAGCACCTTTATCAATTAACACCTTAAGCTTTTTATTGAGTTCAAATATTTTTGAACTTTTTTGATTAGAGTCGGCAGTTTGTATTTTTAATTGCCCCGATAAAAACGCTTCGGTTTCACTGACTTTTTGTAGAAAGTACGCAAATCCTTTCTTCTTATTTGATGAGATCATTGACGTAGCAAAGGCAAAGGCCTGAGGCTCTATCAAATTACTACTTCGACCTTCAGTACTAAAAGCAGAACTGCTTAAATACCGCGTAAGCGTGGTAAAGTCTGATTCTTTTTTAAAATACAACCACACAGCCGAAATACAGAGTAATGTGCCTAATTGCTTGAGTGTAAAAAACTTATTATCTTCACCTTTAAGGTTTTTGAAGTGATTTTCAAAAAACTGTAATTTATCCCGGTCATTACGACTCTCATCTAACCATAATTGTAAAATGGTATTGCTTGGGATTTTGGCGAAATAAGAATATTCACTTAATACTCTTTCAATAAAGCTAAGCAGCTGTTTCCTACCACTCGACTCAGTTGAACCCTCTAATAAAAACTCAGACAACGTTAAACAATACTTTAAATCTTTATCTTGCTCATGGAACTGTTTAGATAATCGCTGGGTAACCTCATCATTCAACCGATATTCAAGCAACTCAAATCCAACTTTATCATCCTTGAGTAACTTCCCCTTCCGAGCAAGAAACCGATCTAAAAACTCTTCAAGTGTCTTTATTGGATGCACTTCTTTTTCATCAGGTTTTTTGTTTATTTGATTCTTTATAAGCGCACCATCAGCACTATTTACAACATCATTCTCTTTTGTTATTTCTACCGAACTATTATCAACACTATCAACTTCGGCTAGTCTATCTGCATCAGTAATAGTTTCTTTCGGTGTAATTGCCATTGCATGGGTATCAGATTTTTCTTGCACTTGCTGATGCCGTCTTCTCGACGAGAGAGTTTCATTTTTCAACATTTTATCGCTGCTTACGCCTGTCCGTTTGAGACCTAACGTGCTTTTATTACCATCTTTACTCATTGTTAGTATCCCTCAATTGCTTCTACTAATTCGCCAAAATACGGGTTGTGAATTAGCATGCTTCTCAATTCATTAATTTTTTCAGTATTTTTTAAAGATCCATAAAAACACCACAAGATAAATGTAGCTTTTAACTTGTCTCTCACATCTGTGTGCGCGGATTTATGTATAACTTCAACATCCCGAATATGACTTTTACGCGTAAGCTCTGTTCCCGAACAAAAGCTGATAATACTACTCGTAGAGTTATCTATAGGGATTGATCTGCTCTCAAATTCAGTCGATACAACATCAACAAATATGCCATTATTAAAGAGCCGTTTAGTTGCATCTAATTTTGGTAATTTATTATCAACAGGTAATAACCTAAAATCACTTTGCATAAACTCCGCAATAGCAATAATGGCTTCCGTTAGAGGACGTTGTTTATAATCACTCAATATATCTAAAGCCTCACCCAGCTTATGACTGTATTTTTCATAAGGTAGTGTTGCCCCTGGAAGCTGATCCTTTGTAATTACGGCCGTCACATAACAGCTTAAACCCGCCGCATAGTTTCTTGCAGCACTACTTAACTTACGAACCCGCTCATTAAATAAACTAAAAGCAGCACTTATATCTAACCCTGTATCAAAGATATTGTAGAATTGGCTATCTACCTCATCAAGTTCGGCTGAGTCAGCAATATCGATATTCCAACGGTATTCTACAGGGTAATTTTGGTTCACTAACCGCAATTGAAATACCACAGGGGTTGAAGAACATAACCACTCAATCAATTTTTGTTGGTCTTCTACCAACTCGTTATTAACATACACTGCATCAACATTCTTAAATTTAATGCTTTTCGCTAAAATCTTAGTACGAATAGTCAGGTTCTCTTTTCGCAGGGGCTGATCATCAATCAGTAGCATTGGCCGTTGAATTGGATGTTCCTCAATGCGATGTTCCTGCATAACAGACTTTTCTTTAAATATTTTTCCGCAGTTAGAGCATGTATATACCATGGGCTTAAATGGCGATTTTTTTACCCTATCAGGAATGCGTACACTACCACCAGAATTACCCGGGTCGATATGATCCAAAAAAGCCATATTAATAATCCATCCTAATTTTCCATCACTACACGAATAAGGCTCATGTTTAACGACACAAGTTACACCATATCAACTAGACAAAATGCCTCGAAAATCGTTACGGCCTCGGTCGTCTCCATAATTACTTGTGATTTGATTGAGCCATCATCTTCTCATCTAGTTTAATAAAGCCCTTTAATAACGTCCGCCCAACGAACCTACTGGGTCTAGATGTAAGAACTTTGTGACCGATCTCCAAACCACCAACAAAAGCTCGGGCAGTGCCCTCAATTGCGACACCTACACCTTCAAACATTGCCTCAACGCCATCTCCGCCATTTTCATGTTTTTTTACCGCGTGATTAAGGCCCTCAACCGTTGCAAAGAAACCAAGACCGCCAACGCCAGTGAGAATGGCATCAACTACCGAATCACCGACATCAACCACTGTATCTCCCAGAGCAAGGTTAACTGTATTTGTTAGCTCTTCATTGCTATACCCAGAATCAATAGCACCTGTTGTTAACGCAACTTCCGAGGTAGCAATTACTGGAATGTCTTCCGCGACACTATTTACGTAACTAGCGCTATCAGTCGCTTTAAGCTGAAATGCAATACCATCAATAACGATATCTGTATTCGGGTTATTGAAATGTTCAAACAGCTCTCCGCCCGTGTCAGCCGCGACTAACTGTTCGAAATAAGCCCCCTTAATTAAGGCCGCCAAGCCAACAAGACTTTCTGAAGGTAAAAACAGTGTTTCCCACCAAATTTCAGAATCAGACATATTTACATAGTTGCCATTTACTTGTCTGAGCGCGTCAAAAACATCGCCAGCTCTATCTGCATCAGCCCACATCGAAAAGGGTAAAGACAGCGCAGATAGCCAAACAGATTTTTTCAACAGATCTGAGTCAAATCCTTCTTGGTGCCCACACTCCTGAATGAAACTCTCTAGCGTTGCCTTAGCCTTCAACACTCTGTTAACAGCTCTCACCTTCAGCGTCTCAAAATGAGAGTCAAGACGATCGAAGTCTTTGCTATGTTTGATAGCCAGCACCCTATTCATATGCTCCAGCTCTTCGACCATCTTATTCATTTCAGTTAAATCTGGAGTATCTCCTGCGTATTTCAGCTTGTTAAACCACGAGAACTGCTCGTAAGCCTGTTCCCATTGGGTTGTAATTTCATCGCGGCGCTGCTTAAGAAAATTTAGCGAGGCTTTAATATTTGCCTTGGCCTTAACCAAGGGAGCTTCGTCTTTATAAACCGCTAATTCTTTATCGCAACTTAGTTTAAAATCTCTCACCTCTCGATCGAGTTGCCCTCTTAGTCGGGCTTGTCTTAATTTACCCACCTGACTATTCAATACCGGCAAATAAGATTCCAGAATAGTTTTGACCAAACTATTCTTATCAGCCTTTTTCTGCGCTTCAGATACAGTTTTCTGTATAGATAGAATCTTTGTTTCTTTCTCTGCTCGAACTAGCTGATCAGACATTTCTCGATATTCTGCTAGCTGTTTTTTTGCTGTTAAGTAAGAAATACATTTAATCACTAGACCAATAAAAAAGGGAACAGAAACAAAGATAGCAACATGTAGATATTCAATATCGAAACCAACCAACGTTAACGATTTATCTTTGAAATAAACTATCGAAACAACTATTAATGCAGCAATCGTAAACCATGGAAAAATGTTCTTTAACCTATTGCTACATAGCTGTTGCTGATTCAGTTCTATGTATTGGTTTAGCTGAACTAAATTCATTACTCTATTCCCTCAAACATACATGCTACAGCATGTAATTGAGCACGCTTTAAAATGTTTGAACCCAACGTAAATACCGACACCTACTGACTCCTTTCAAGCCTTGTTTTTTGAAGATGGGAACGCAATTTATTAAGTGCATCGATCATTGCAAAATTCAAGCGCATACTAAGTGACTGAAGTACCTCCTGAGTCGCCAATCCTCTATTTTCTATGTTCACTAATTGACGATGCCACTTATCTGCTTTTGACATAATCAATAAATCTATCTTGTTATTACCTTCAGAGAACTGATCCCGAGTAATATCGATTATTAAGTCTTCAAATTGAAGCCATACATGACTACTACCAGAAGGGGTTTCACCATAGTAGTTTTCAAAACTATCAACACCCTGCTCCTGAAGAAAAAGTGACAATAAGGTGCTTGCATCCTCACAACACCCAGAAGGAAATTGACTTACAGAAAGTGAAGTGCCTTCTCGAAAATCAGTTTTTGATGATGACAGAAGAAAATCTCTCACGTCCTTCACATATTGGTGAATAACATCATGCGTTACTGACCCTTTCATTTATCCATCCTTTTCATACAGCTAATACTTACACAAATATTAATACAGGTTATTTCAAAGGGTGTATGAACTGACTCCAGAAATGCTCTGCCATACCCTGGTCAGTCAACAAATCATCCCTGTTTTGCCCAGTAAAACTCCCCATCATTGCACTGAACCCTAGCATTACACCATCATCTGAAATTGCCATACTTTCGTTATAGCTATTGTGAGTTATTCCACTGTTACTATAGTAAATATTGCCTACACCCAACCTGTTACCATCTTTCCATATGCCACAATGTGCCGTTCGCTTTCCATTGAGGTAAACCGCGCACTCAAAGCTATCTGAATCACGCTGTTGAAAATCGGACTCTATCCCAGCATTTCTGACGGCTAACTCTTTTAAGGAATTCTCAAAGAAGCGTGCCGCGTAATCAAAGCCAACTCTAATGGCAACATCCTTGTCTCGATCGGTGAATTCTTTTCTTATAGCTAAGTTACTTGAGCGAGGCCCTTGGCTATAAGGTGAATTCATTACAGGGTTACTATCCACTACCCGTGCAGGCATCGATGAAGCTAACGCTGTAGATGAAGAAACTAGATTCACCTTATCTAAAGCCTTCGATACAGCGCTTACCACCTCAACAAATCCATCATCAATATGCGTGAACTTCACAATAGGCTTACCATCAATTGTCGCAGCCAACAATTTACCAAAAGGAAGTGAGTGCCAGGCACAAGGTCGGAGGATTACGGGAATAACAATCGCGTCTCCACTTTCATTGCGCTGTAAAGCATTGGTCATTTCAACGTCATAACAATAATTCGAAGCGATAAAATCTGGACTCACCAATAGTAAAACAATATTGGCTTCAGCAAAGTTTTGACTAATTTCATCATCAAAAGCATCACCTGGATTAATCCGCCTATCATGCCAAGTTTCTATCTGTCCCATCCGTTTCAAGGGGGATAGGTGCTTTTCTAGTTCATTTCTCAGTTGTTCATCAACATGAGAGTATGAAAAAACTACTTTTGCCATAAATGTGCCTACGAAAACTTAATATTCATAAATAACAGGTCTATGTCTTAGCCTACAGATTACTCGGAGAAGAAAAACCGACATGAAGTAGCTTTTTCTTAAATTCATCATCGCCTAATGCGACCCCCCAACGTGCTTCCATAAACTTCAGCAAAGCCAATCCACGGTTAACAATTTGCTCAGGTGACCAATCTGGCTCTTGAGCCACTTCGTTCTCCGAAACAGAACCATTGTAATAACCAACCCCTTTGCCGTTATTTACTTTCTTAGGGAAGCTATCGTTTTGCAATGATGAGTTTTTAGCTCGAGACAATGGCAACAAATTTCCGAGAGAGTGCATGAGAAGTCTCTTCTCTTCTGCGCTTAGGTGTTTATAGCGCTCTACCCAGTATTGATCATCCGGCGTCTGTGGAAAGATATGTTCAATGGTTACATTTTGTTTCTTTGTGGCCTTTAGTTGATCCCAAGTAAGCTTATTTACTGCCTGTTTTCCTTTCGCTGTTAACCACTGTTCATGCTCATAAAGGAAGTACCTAATACCGTCCCAATGGTAAAAACCATCTCGATCCAGGTCATATTTTTCTTCAATATGCGCTAAAAACTTATCTGGATCATAGTATTTAGCTACCCAGCCATTTATTGATTTAATCACCTCATCAATTGGCTTTGGGTTCTCTACCAAGAAGTCCCTTGCCATACCGAAAAACTCAGTATCACCTGTATTTGCGCGTCGTTGACTTAAGTTGAATAAAGCAAAATTATATCGTTCAGCGGCCATAAGCAGTTCTGTTATCTTTTCAGCAGACTGGCCAGAAACGAATGCAGATAAAATAAGTGGCTTAAAAGACCTAAAGCTAAGACGATCCAGGCGATCTAAACAGAGCTTCTGAGAATCCGTTAGATGATGTGAGAATGAGTGATACGGGTTATGAATATAAAACCAATACACAATCGATTGCTGCAAACTCTTAACGTAATCTGATATCTCTTCTATCTTAAGTCGGTGTTCTTCCAATTTAGGGTGCGTAACGTTTCTAGCATTGAACTTTTCATCTAGTAAGAATTTGATGTAATCATCGCCCTTTCGGCGAGTATATTTGAAGTACATCGTCCAATGGTTACGAAGGAACAAATTATCGCTCAGTGGTACTTCGGGGTTCTTCCCCAAATATTCATACATGGTTTTCCAGGCATCATTGATGTTTGCCCGTAGTTTTTCACGCCCACTGTTATCTTTAAAAAGTGTTGAAAGGTAAATTAGACGGTTCTTTAGAAGCTCAAGGCTGGTTAAAGGCTTACCTCTGTTGTTCATCGTCTCGAAGGTAACAAACACATCTATTTCGTCACTAATAATATAAAGATTGTACTTAAACTTTTGTGTTAACTTTTTGTAGACCTGAGAAATCTCATCCAAGGACAGTTCTTTTAACTGCCGTTTGAAGTAGTCTTTTGCATTCATCAAATTTCGGGTATACAGTGTTTCCTGCTGTAAATCTGAATGAGAATGCATACCAAAAATACGTGTTTTAAGAAATTCATCACTGGGGTTATCTTTCTCGTATCCAAAAATATAGCTTTCACGAATATCGTCGTCAGCCTTGAAAAGAATGAACTTCTTTAGAATATTTTCTTTTGACTGAGAACTAAGCAAAGCGTCTTCTGGTACCGATTCTATGATTGCCTGCAATAGCACCATTGATGTCGTTAATCGTTGCTGCCCATCGACGACATAGAAGGGTTTGTAGTCAACATCATCAATCACCCATTGATCATTATCCCACCGGGACCATATTCTCTCAGGTACAGGTTCTAAGGTAATAACACCTGTATAGTGGACACGACCAGACTCTAACTGAACAAGATCTTCCCAAAATTCCTCAAGTTGATGTTGAAGCCAAGCATATCCTCTCTGATAGTCGGGAATACGAAAGAGGCGCTCTTTAAAGATATTATTTAGGCTTTGCAATTCCATTGGCTATTCTCCCGATTTCTTTCCAGTAAGGTTTTTCACTTCTTCAATCAAAGATTTAGCAGTTGATATCAACGAAGCAGTTTCCTTTGTCTTTGTATCTTTTCCAGCAAGAGGTGTTCTGTATATCTGCTCTACTGAACTCATAATTAGACGATCTTGATTCGTTTTGTCTTTAAGCTGGTCTGCGTATGAGTTAACCGTGAGAGCAACCGCCGATTTAAATGCATACTCTTCTTGGAAGTTACGTTCTTTGGTGTATTGCGATATCGCAAATAAAAGTAAGGCAAGTGCAGGCAATGCTTTTAACGAATTAATCAAAATGACCTGCCACGATAAATTGCTAAGATCTCCATTTCCAAATAAGAAGAAGATCCACACAATACAAGCGACAGCTGTTAACGGGACACTCCACTTCCAAAAACCGATTGAAGATCCCAACTCCTTTTTACGCTGCTTGAATGTTTCGAATAGTGATGCTCCGACTTCTCGATCAATCAAGTCGTTTAAATAAGTATTTCTCTCCTCAAAGTATTCTCGCTTATTTTCAACAAATTCCAGCTTACTTTCAAAATTTGCTTTGAGTGCTTCAAACTGCGACTTCTGTTGCGATATATCTGACTCTCGCTGATCAATCGCTGCTTTTAACTCCTTGCTGTCCTTTCTTACTTCTTTGAGTAACTCTTCTGACTCTTCTTTCTTCTCGTCCGAAACACTCAACAACGAATTTATCTTCTCAACTAATGTAGACGCTTTATTATGAATATCATTAATTTCGCTTGAATGATTTCTATTAGCCTCAAGCATCGCTTCAATTTCACTCAACTCACTTGCTTTTGCTTTCGTGAAAGTTACAAGAGAATCTTTCTCCTGCTCAACTTTATTAAGCAGTGAACTGAGTTGATTTGAAACTATTTCAAGGTGTTGAGACACAAGATCAATTCGTTCCTGATCTTCCGCTACACTTACTTCTGAAGTTCGAAAATACTTTCTTTTACTCTTTTCCCAAAATCCATTTACCGCTTGATAGTGGATCAAACGATTCAAATGAGTTATAGCAGCAGCACAATTTTTGTTTGTGACGTTTGCTAAATAATTCTTAAAATCCTGATTAAGGTCTGCACCACCATATTCATTATGAAACTGATATTGATATGGCAACGCTTTAGCGAATACTGTTCCTAGTTCCTCTCTAAACTGATTGAAAACTTTGTTAGATGCACTTAAAAACTCTTTAGCAGTGTATTCTCCAATCTGAACAGAATTCAAATCAACAGTATCTGAATAAATTTCAGCAAGAAGTTTCGGCAAATCTAGAGTCATATAAGAATCTATATAAACTTTGACTTGATCTATTTGGCTTTTATTCATTATGGTTTCTTCTCGGTAACAGGCTTAGCTGCATTGGACTCGGGGTCATATATAAATCCCCCTACCCATCTTCATATTACTAAGGTTTAAAGTGCCCGTCCCATCTGGAAAAGCAAACTTCACGGCATGAACCTCAAGAGTATCTTGTAACTTTTCTAACTCTACAGGGTCTTCTGGCAACAAAATCCACATATGCCCGATAACATAGGCGGGATTGCTTTTATCAACACGAATCAAGCAATCAAAATCAGCAACAGCCTCTATTAATCTATCCAGACCACCTACTGGTGTAGCTGCTGCATCATTCAGTGATGCGTTAAAACCTAACGCCATTGCCATTCGATCATAAGGTAGATCCAGCACGTCATCCTCTCGGCTATCTACCTCTAACAAGTAATTTCCAGAAGGGAAAAAACTACAGTCGGTAGTGGCTACTTGGTAAACAAGTTGCGGATTTTTCACATCAAAATGAATATTCTTTACAATTGAGCCGCCAGAATCCAATAAAGCCATAGAGACAATAAAGCAGCCAGCAGCATTCTTCGCCCAACGTACTAACTCTTCTTTATCAAAAGATAGTTTTTTCATACAACAACCTCAGGCTTCTTCCCTGTAATCGCCTTCACTTCAGCCAACAAATCACCAAACTTTCCGTAGTTAACTTTCACGCCATCATCCAGATCTAACGATATACGCTGATCGGCATAGTGACGAAGTTTTTCATCGAAGGTGCTGAGTTCGGCTTGTTGTTTGTGCAACTGAGCGGTTTCTTTTTCTAACTTTTTAATTTCAGCAGTGCTGGTACTGGCTTCTACGTCATTTTCTAATTTACTAACGTGAGTCGACAGCTTTGCAGTTAGTGGAATCACGTATTCAGTACGCATACGCGCCAACGTACCTTCGTTGTAGCGGTGTAAATACACCAGACACTGGAAGGCTTTTTGTTTACCACTGCTAAACAGCCAATAAATAGGACGCTTTTTATAGGTTTGCATGTGATCTTTATAAAACTTATCACACAGGTAACGGCGAATCGTATCGTGGCTATCTTCGCCTTTTTTAGGGGAAAGATTTTCTGCCAAGAACACAAGGTTCTCTTCTAGGTGCGATTTACCCCAAGCCACCGAGATAAATTCTACTAAACGATTGGCTGCATCATCGGCAAACCATTCTTTGTCGGTAAGTGGCACAATACCATCATCATCAGCAGGAAATTTGATATAGCGAGTTACATCAAAGTCGACATTGCCACTATTGGCATATATCAAACCCGGCTCGTCCAAGCTATAACGACCCATCATGCAGCCGATGACGTAAGAGATTAGCTCTTGTATTGTGTCTTCACGGAAACGAACATCACGCTCTTCTTCGGTATTTTTTATACCGTAGCGATAAGCTGGGTTTGATAACAAACTGACTCTTTCAATAGAAACATAACTCTCGAATTGCTCAGTAACTCCGCTCAATTCGTTACAAGTTAGGTTAATTTCTTCTTCGGCCTGCATCAATCTGAACGTATTTTTCTTTGTATCATCTGTATATTTATCTAGCATACCCGCTAATTGCACATTTTTACCGGTCACAAACGGATTGATATTGAAATCCCAAGAAAATTCATAACTATCCCAGTCAGACTTTGATAATTCATGAGCTTTTTCCCCTAATCGTCTAAGCTCTTGGTTACCAATTACAGTATTTGCAATTGGTAAATTCTCAATGTTTTTGCTGAGGTAATGGAGAGTTGGATTTAAAGTACTAAGGAGAAAATTTACCAGTTTTGTCGATAAATATGCCTGAACTTCATATTGGTATTCAACTGGAACGAAAAGAGCAGGTCCGCTCGTATCAAACACAAATCCTGGGCCATTTATTCGGGAGCTAAACTCACTGCTAGTCACCTCTGACCATGAAATATTCGCTTTAAAGTAGAAGTTTGGACTCCTCACTGTCGAGCCTTTAAATTCTCGTAACTCCCGCCCATCATCAGCCCAATTCACAACAAATAGATTATTACCGTACCATTTTCGGAATTTTCCTCCCTTGTTGTATGGGAACCATTTTTGATGATTTTCGCTACTTCTAGCAGATCCTGATGCACCAAAACATATTCGACTGATGTCGAGTTCGTACCAATGTTTTGTGTATAGATCTATATCCCCTGTAGTCATTCCGGTTTTAGCAGGACCAATCGTTGCTATTTCCGGTTCTCCCCGGAATAGTTCGTATACTTCCCTGCCTAACCAATAAGAAATCGGACTACCAGGAATTTTACGAAAATCATCTGGGCTCGCGGAGTAACGCCAAGCACAGTCAGGATCAGAAATAGCTTCCAGTGTTTTAGGCGCTTGATTCTTATGCCCTTTAAAAGAAGAAAGTTTAATATAAGAACCTGAAAAGCTGGGGACGTGATATCGGCAAAATGTAAATGCCGCAACAGGAATGCAGGCAGGCTCAAATGCATTGTACTCAAGCTGAACCAGACTCGTGAGCAATGTCTCGCTTATGATCTTTTCTCGAAAAGACTGATAAGTGGATAAGAACATCCAAACATATGGGGCGACCATTCCAACTTGTCCGCTTGCAGAAATTAAACTAAGGCTACGCTCGATAAAACATGCAAAAAGATCACTTTTCGCATCGGGAAAGCCATCCTGAACATATTTTTTTACTTGAGGAGTCATACCCTTTCCGCCCATATAAGGTGGATTCGCGATCACAGCATCGTACTGCTCTTTTAGCACCTCAGCTTGCTGAACGAGTGGTCTTAGATTCTTGAACTCCTCCGATACAAACAGGTCCTGATTATTGGCCTCGCTTAATTGCTTCATAGCAGGTAACTTGGCCGCCAATCCCTCAGGCACCTGAATCAACGATCCAAACGTCGTCGCATTCTCAAACAGATCCTTCAGCGCTGTAATATCTTCTGCTTGCAGTCCGTATTGAGTTAGGTCGATACTATGAATTAAGGTGTCGACATCCAAACTTGTGCTATCCACCATTGCCATAACATTGAGCTTTACACCACGCTCAAATAAACGACGGTCATCTTCACGCCCCTTCATCATCAACGCAAATCCGGTGAGCTGCGCGGCACGCTGATCAATGTCTAAGCCAAAAAGGTTCATCTCTAAAATAAGTTTTGCGATATCACGCTGACGGTAACCTCGTTCTAAATAAATCGCTTTAAATAAATCGTAGGCTTCTACCAAAATATGGCCCGAACCACTAGCGGGGTCGATAAGAGTTAACTCTTCTGGATTCAACGCATCTGGTGTAATTGCTTTAAGCTGGGTATTTACTTCATCGGTTTGTTCAGCAGGCGTGATGTAATATTCCATTTGTCCTTTTAAAGGCGAGTCGGGATAAGTCGCTAGCCATTGTGCACCCAATGAATTTTGCACCATGTACTTCACGATCCAGTTGGGCGTAAACAGCTGAGTCGCCGCTGGAATGTCTTCACTTTTTACGACCTTCCCGATAACTTCGTCTTTTTTCTCGGAGATATAGAACTGATAAAGCCAACCAATAATTTCGACACTCTGCCAATCTTCTTCGGGTATTTCAGTGACTAGATCGTGAATAAATGAATCGGTTTTAGTGAGATTTTCTGGCAGTAATAATTCGGTTTCATCGTCGATGGATTCGAATAAAAATGGCATAGCCTGATGTAAGGCATGACACTGCGCTAATAGCAGTTCACGGTACAGTTGCTCGTCTTTAGTGCCGTCTAGTTTCAGTTCGCGTACTTTTTTAACATCCAGTCCCACTAGGTCAATATCGAGGCATTCTTCTAATATTTGATAGCCAGTTGGCTCTGTTTGATGGCTCAATACCCTTCGCCCATGACCTAAGTAATCATGCAGTTCCATATAACGAATCGCACATAGACGATTAAACCAGCTGTAAGCGACTTTTTCGATGGTTTGGGTAAAACCTTGCTGCTCTACCGTTTTAACTAACGCTTCACGAGCACTGGCAACACTTTTAGGAAATGGACGATCACCGATAAGGGCCAAATCCCCTTTGATTTCCATGGGAGCTATAGCGCTTTCGGTAATGCCGTATTTTGCGGCCATTTTACTCGTGGCTGCGATAAAGACATTACGGGCTTTCGGTGCGTAGCTTTTTATGTTGCTGGTGTTCATAACTTTCCTTGATGTTTCGTTACCACTTAGCGGTAACTCACAAATAAATTATATGCATCAGTGGTCATACTGAGTTGTTGCTGCCCATGACTAATAGTAAGTACGCTAGCATCATCAGCTAATTGCCCGATCGGAATTTTTTGTTGTAAGTGCTCGCACCAATAACCGTCTGTACACAGTAGTAGTTGATCATTTTCTACCAATGTTGATTCGATAATATCTGGGCGTAAGAAGCGTTTGGCATTTAATGAACGTGTTAAATAATGTTGATTAATCTGGTGCGGTGTCACTAGCCATTCAACATCTCCACTCTGTTGGTTATGCTGAATACCCGCTTGGCAATCGCCTACATTCAATAACTGAAAACAACCGCTATTCAGCTCCAAACGCAATAAACAATAACTGGCGATATCATGCAGGTAATGGTGTCGTAGTTGTTTTTGTTGCTGGTGCATTAGCTCAATTAATAATTCAGGGCTGGTATAGGCTGATGTGTTAGTCGCTTTGTGAATAATGGTGTTAGCCCAATGCTGCGCAAATACCTGACCACGGTTTGTTTTTTCAGCGGCGTCCACCACTATTGCTAACAGACAACGCTTTGCACTATTCGTTACTGTTCGCTGTACATAGCCAATGGCTACGGCATCGTTGTTTCTGCGCCGCTGCTGGCCTTGATGACTTTGCCATGTAGTATTCACGTTGATACTACCGCCAGTAAGTCCAGACGGTCAAAGATAAGGTCTTCACGCTCTTGTGAACCTCTAGACTGACTGGACACAGCATATTTGAAGTCATCAACTGCCAGAAGCTGTGTAATCTCTGTGGCGATATAGTTTTGTAATTCTGTTGTCGCGTTTTGGACTTCGCTAATTAGCTCTGGGCGGCCATCAAGTAAGTTTAAAATATCTTCTATATCTCGGCTCGCCAATACATCACCTTTGCCACGTCCTTTAAAGGCTTCTAGTTTGGTGGCAATAAAATACACAGGGCTGACCAGATTGATGGTTAATATTTCAGTGAGTTCATAAGAGGTTGCTGTTTCCATTGCGGCTTTATACCAGCGGTTACTAAAACCTAATACAGACTCATCATCGGGCATAAAATCGACACGCAACTCCTCCAGTTTCATGGCACATATTGGAAAAGTTTCATCAGGGTCGGGGCTTGATATAGAAAACCCCTGTTTTTTGAGCTGCTCTTGTAGTTGGTTAAAGCCGCCATAACCCATGACATGCACGATAAGATCAACATCGTCAGTATGGCGCACCTGTTCACGGGTGAATGCATCTGTTAACAACAGCCCTGTAGTGCAACCGCCTACGAAGGTCATGGTTTGCAGTAACTCTGCTCCCAATGCGCTAGCAACTTGTTCTAGCATCTGTTTGTGAATGGCTAATGTACTCATTACGGAGTCAACTCGAAATGTTGCTTAAGTAAATCTGCCGCCAAACCTGCTTCTCGCGACTGCCCGAGGCGAATGGAATCTATTAGTGCCAACAAGGCATACATTTCAGGGTCTCTATTTGCTGCATGAGTGACTGATTTGAACAAGGGCTCTACTGCCTGGCCTTTGGTGCTACCTTTTGCATCGGGCCACACCAGGGGCATTTCACCGGCGCTCATCAGTTTTTTATTCAATACGGGGGCGGCAAACGCAGTAGTGATGCCTCTTGTTAGCTCCCCTGCTTTTGCAGGAAAAACATATTTGAGTCCATATATAATAAATTCAAACAACGCTTTGGTGTTTGCTCTGGGGATACCTGTTTTACGGTCTCTTTTAGCCAGCCCTACTGCGATACAGCGGTTGAGCGCCATATTAATTTGTGATTTACTGATACCTGTTTCTTCTGCCAAAGCACGGGCAGTGTAATGTGCAGGCGCTACTTCCTCTTGCTTTTGAAGTGACAGCAATTTAAGTAATAGGCCTATGTCTTGGCTTTTCATATTCATTTACCTACCCCCTTCCCTCTAGTCGTCCTAAGTCCTAGGACTAGGGACAGATGTTGCATTATCCCCATCCTAAATACAAGTTCAGGATAAACAACTAACGTATTCTGACCCTTTTACCTGCGTGAACCTCTGCCTGTAACTCAGCTTTTAGTGCCTCAACAAACCGATCAATATCTGACTGAGATTCCAAATACACATTACAACTGACTTTATTAAATACGCTTGCAGAGGTCACTTCGACTATAGGCTTTGGTTTAACGACTGCCACAGGCTCTTTAACCGGCATCGGTGTGGGTTTTGTCGGGGCTGGATAATCGCCTGTCGCTTTTTCAGCTTCTTGCTTTTTACGAAGCTGCTCTTGCTCCTGTCGTTGTTTCTCAATGGCTTGTTGAACCGCTTGCTCTAGTTGATAGAGACCATCATCAAAACGCTCTTTTGCAGTTTGCGTTTGGTACATATAGATTTGAGAAATACTGGTTTCTGTTTCCAAATCAGCTTTTACTAGCTGCAATGGACGTAGAAGCTTGTTACTCAGTTCTGGTGTTGCAATGCCGCTTTTCTCAATTTCAGATTCCAGCTGTTTAATGCTGTCATCGACTCTTGCTAAAGCATGGGTTCTCTTCTCGGTAAGAATAGCTTCATTAACCGCTTCAACCGTACTGACCAAGCCGGCGACTTTATGCAACAGGTTATAAGGTGCTTGGGCAGTCTCGATAGACTGCATCTCTGCTAACGCGGCTTTGGCTTTAGCATCCTTATCCAGTGCTGGCTTATTCTTCTCAAAGTGACGCAAGGCTTGTTGCAGTTGTTGCCAGGTATGCAGCTGATTAGAGAAGAATTCATGAATATCGCCGTAATCCTCCTCTAGGTCTAAATAATCACCTTTGTTATCCACTACAGTTTTAAAGAAGTCGAAGCTGTCGTCATTACTTAACAGGCGTTCCAACGACAACATAGATTGCTCAATGGTACTTTTGCCTGGGAATCGGCCTACATCAGTTTTACTCTTGTAGCTCTTTAAGTTGTTAAGCCATTGGTTCAAGTGCTGAGTGTAGAATTCAAACAGCTCTTTCTCTGCCGCTGGCCCCATCGCTGAGAATAGATCTTGCGTTAGGTTTCTCGCTTGCTTTAGCACCACCTCATCGGTTTGACGCTTGCGTATAATGGTAATTTCACGACGTCGACGAGAGTTATTAAGTGGCTCAAAGGCATCTTTCACGGGGAGTGAGCCACCCGATAGCATTAAGCTGATACGGCCCATTGCCGCTAAGCGCCCTAAAATAAGAATAATTTCTGTCTCAGGCCAACCAAACGGTTTTTTAGCAAAACGTTCTGTAATTTCAGCCAACATCACACTATCTTTTTCAGCACGCAACTTGATGTATTGCTCTACTTCTTTAGTAGCCTGAGGGTTACCGGCTTCGCCATCTAGGGATAAGCCCATTTGCCCTATATCATCTGCGGTTAAAACGGCTTTAAGTTCTCTCCAAGGATCTTGCTGAAGTACTTTAAGATAGCCCAGCTTGGTATAAGTGTTTTCAAGCAGGTATTTGCATGCTTCATCAAACTTAACCACGATGCTACCGCTGCTGAGGCTCAAGTGCTGGCCGAGCGCGTATACATCGGCTTTAGTGAGCATATCTTCAAGTGTGGCACGGAGGCGCTTTTTACGTTCTTGGTTTTCACGGCCACGGTCTGCCAAAATGCGAGTAATATCGGCTTGTGAGCCATCGTCATTAAGACGAATAAATTTGTTGGTTTTGAGCCAGGTGCGAAGCTCGGTGAATAAGTACTTATCATCAGGCAGTTTGATTAACGCTAAGCCTTCGGTACTTTTATTGATACAGCCTGCTTCTGAGTACTGGCTGTAGTCCACATCCAGAGGTGAAACCACTTCAACTTTTAGGTCAGCTTCATATCGTCCGTCTTGGGTGTGGCCATCAAGGTAACGCCCAATACTGTAATCAGTTTTGTTGATCTGGTAGCGGAACTTATTTTTATCGCGCAACAAGTCTTTGAATATTAAATTGCTGAGTTCTTTGTTCTCATCTGAACTGGCTATTTCAGTCGACTTAATCTTACGGGTGATATCGCGTTCTTCATTGGTCAGGAAGAGAAATTCATCACCGTTACGCGTGATCAAGCTTTCCTTCTCAAGACGCTGCAAGCTATCTTCCAGACGTTTTCGCAGTGCCAGCTTGTCTTCATCTATTTTATCAATAGACAGCGTCACTAGGTTGTCGAGAGTGCCTTTAATGAGGTCTACATAGCGAATCATGAACAAAGTGCGCAGCATCTGAACGTCAAAGTCGTCTAGAGAGGCATTCTCTTTGGCTTGGTCAATGGTTCGTTTAACGGAAGTATCAAGAAAGCCTTCGACGGAGCTATAAAAACGATGCATAGGCACCAGTGCACCAATTTCTTGATGTGAAATCTCCTTAGCGGCCATTTGAAATGCATCCAGCATAGAACGTTCACCGTACGCTAGGTGTGCCCCCGTTGCGCCGATTTTTCGGATTTCTTCAAATACTTTTTGTACTAACTGGAAGTGATAAGGCGCAAAGGGATAGTTTTGTACAAAACTGTCTGGACCGTCAAAGTTTCTTAGCGTTGGGCCGGAGCGGTCAAAAGAGATCTGATTTTTAAGAATGTCACCTTTGGCTTCGAATACACCACGTAGTTCAGCTTCTGCTTCAGGGGTTTTGCGCAGTAAACGCTTTTGAATTACTTCATCAGTGTTGGAGCTCGATAATGACAAGCGAGTTTTGAAGCGACCGGCAATTTTTGAGAAATCATTGGCTTTGGATGAAGATAGTTCACCTAATACCGCATCTATATCAGCTTGTGATGTGACGATAATCCAAGACCGACCTTTACAGATAGTACCGAGATTTTCGGTGATGGTTTGCAGAGTTAGCATTAGCTTAGTGTCGCTACCAATAAACTGACCGACTTCATCCACTAAGAACAGCACTCGATGTTTATCATCTTGAGTATCTAGGTACTCTTTAACCCAATGGCAGAAATTTTCTACCGAAACACTAAACGTTTCTTCTGAGGCTTCAAACCATTTATGTGCTGCTTCAATAGAGAGATCAAGCGCAACCGAGAGCGCTTTCTCAACATCGTCTTGATAGAACTGATAGCCATCCCGCTCTTCCATCCAGTCCACACCACTTTTTTCATTGAAAGTTTGTTTGAACTTATCGTAAACGCCTTTCTGAGTAAGGTGGCGTTCCATATGGGCTACGTGAGGATGGTCACCACTAAAACCCTGATGTTCGTTAAATACTCGTAAAAAGACATTCAGAATAGGATTGCCATCATCATTGGAACTGGCTTTACTATCGATATTGAACAAGATCACGTCTGCAGTATTGCTCACGGCTTTGTCGATATCGGCACGTATCATCGCATCGCGTATTTTCTGATCATCAAAGAACTGTACGGCTTTTTTTTGGTTGCCATCGTCATCCAATGCTTCTTTATTAGCTAGGATGTAAGACAATGTTTTAAGGAAGTGAGATTTACCTGAGCCGAAGAAACCCGAGATCCAAACACCTACTCGGTTGGCTATCGATGGGTCATTCAAATCGGTACCGTAAGAATCAAAGAAAGAGCGAAAGTGCTTTTCCAGCTCATTAGTAACGACATACTCATCCAGTTCCTGATAAACCGTGGCGTTATCATCCTGGTCAGCTTTAACCACACCATTGATTGACCGATCAAGCGGTTTAACAAACAGGTCTTTGATACTCATATTTATCTTCCTTAAAACGTAAATCGGTTATGGCGCTAGCTTGAAAGCACGGTAATAATTTTTGCTGGGGATCTTCCCAAATAAGCTCAAAGTCTGCCCTGTATAGTGACCAGGATAAAACAAGACCAACGGTTTATGCCCAAGCGAAGAATGCACACTATTCAGTAAGTGGTGGGCACGTAGAAGAGGCCATACAGAACCTACACCTGATATAAAAATCATATCGCACTCATTCGCTTGGCTTTTCTCAACCACGTAAGGGGCGAACTTATCCATATGTAGCGGGCCGGCCAGCGCCTTCATCAAGCCCTCATCACCTTTCTTTTGCTGCATAGCGATGGATTTATCTACAAAGCCACGTTCATTGAGATAGTCCACTAAATACTGAAGCAAATTGATATTGGCTATCTTTAGATGGTCATGCTTTTTAGCTAACATACCGTTTAGGAAATCAAGATATTCTCTTACCTGTAATTCAGCTTCAGGCGCGTAGTCGAAAATCCAGAAATTGAGATCTCCACCTACACCTTGACCCTCTAGAAATTCGTCAGACAAAATCTTTTCCGGGATTTTATTTAAGCGTTCTTGTAGTTGTTGATTCATTCCGTTTCCCTAACGGCCTCCTTTACTGGAGACGTCCATACAGTCTTTAATTCTGAGTTTATAGGTATCTTCTAGCATTACTCTAACTTCTGAGCGTATGAGCACATTTTGCAGCTTTAAACTGCGAGTGTTATTGATGTAACCCATTTCAGCGAGCATTCGAAATGCGACTTGCCCCATCTTCTTTTTTGACGACTCTTTCCAGTCATGAATAATCGGGTCTTTATGTGCACAGTCTTCGAGAAAGTCATTCCACTGATATAACTCAAGTGACTCTGCACGCGTTACGTAAGCATCTTGAACCACTCGTTCCATAAATTCGACCAGCAGTAGGTTTCTCTCTAAGGCTGCACAGAAGGCCACTTGGGTCGCTAGTTCATCATCCCCGTCTCTCAACGCTCGCCAGAATTCAGGTTCTAAACGTTCAAGGCGTTTACGGATTGCTTGAACGTTTCGTTTTGCAGAAGCAGGACTTTTCTTTTGTAGCAGGTTCTCTACCTGAATAGCGTCAGTCCACTCTTCCGCTGATGCCTTCTTAAGTAACAGACCTGCGATGATTCGGCTTTCCCTAACCATGAGAGAGCCGCCGGTTAGATCACTGTTATAAGAAAAGTCCGTCATTTAACGCCTACCTCATCGTCAACGACTGGATTATTTCCAAACAAGTAAGAGCTGAGTTTATTTCGGTCCGTTTCGATTAGCTGTAATGGAAACTGCTTTGCATTATCGGCATCTTCTGGCGTAATTGCAGCCTGATAGCGCTGTAATGTGTACTGAGCCAGTGCCTTTCTCACGGATAGTTGAAGCCTGCCATCTGGCATACCGAAATCTTTCTCCACTAACGCTTGTTGCCTAACATCTAATTTGGAGTTAGGTATCAGCGTAATGGTAAGCATTTCTTTCCAGTCAGCATCACTTTCCTGCGATGGAGCTTCGATCTCAGAGCGCTGCGGTGTACGGTCTATTCTTGATAATAGAAAGTCGCGAAACTCACCTTTTAAATGACAGTAAGCTCTCACATGCCAGCGAAAGCCTGTATAAACTAATGTGTGAGGTGAGATAACACGTTCATGCCAGATTGGATTATTCATTGAAGCATACAAAATTTTGATGCTGCTATTGGCCCTGCAAGCTCTAACAACTTCCCTTACTACTTCAGGCCTTACAGAACGGTCAGGCAATTGAACACTCACCACATTGGCATCAGTCTCCAATGTATAGGCCATCGACTCACCATTGAAGTCAGCAATAAGGCTCATATACTCATTTACGTGACCTGCAGTTAGCACTGGCTGAAACCCTGCGGTAGGTACGTAAGCTTTAACGCTAGGGTCATGCACTAGAGAATCGGGATTGTGCTGAGATAGGTAGCGCTTAATGTCGTTGGAGGCTTGCTGACGACTAATACCGAACCAAGAGACGAGCTTAGGCGTAACAAGCCTACCTTCCCAGTAAGCTAGTAGTTCAATCGCTTTTAATCGTAACAAGACTTCGTGCTTTTCTATGGCCATGCGCTTAATAACCTTTATTTGATTTAAGTATTATGCACATAGCGTCACGATGTGTAAATATTATTACTGTAAAGTATATTTACATATAAAAACATGTATATAACAGTATTATTTTTTGTTCTTTATAATATTACTAAACAAATTAATTTTGTATATTAGACTTATAAATCAATCTATTACATATTACCGTAAATATTAATTTAATGAATATTTCATCCTATAGAAGACACTATAAATTTTTCATTTTTAATAAAAAACAACAGACCCGCTACTTACATAGAGCGCTCACATGATGCCAAAATAATAAATGCTAACCCCATGTAGCACTTAAATTTAATTTGATGCAAAGATCGGTAAATTTATCTAATGTATGTACTTCTGTGAAGAGCAATAAACTACGTTCAACTTCGGACTATTAGTAAAAGGTAAGTAAATGTCTAAACCAGAAAATCGATCACAATTAATGAGTTATTTTGGCGCTAAACAAAAGAACACAGTGTGGAGTTGGTGTGGCGTTAACGAAGAAGAAAAGTCAGTGTACTTAAGCATTTGGACTGACTTTAAAAATTTATATGGTGATAAGGGTAAAGTATATTACACCATTCAAGAGCCTGACTGGGGTGTAAATGAAGAAACAGGCTCGTTTTCAGCTGCTAGAAATGATCATGACCATAACTTAGAAAAAGTATTCGATAAGGGATATAAAGCCTTTGGATACTTTATCGAAGCGCGAAATAAAAAAGTTGTGCCAAGAGAGATCGAAGTAACCAAGACATCATTCATTTTTTCTCTAGAGCTGGAGAGGCTCCAAGATGGGACTGTGATAGGTTATCCATTGCAACGCATTGAAGTAACATAAACCATGGCCAAAGATACTCCATCAATGGCGAAAAATAAAATCAAACGCTCTTTAGGGGCTATTTTAGACCCACACCCTTCAGCGAAAGATATCTCAATGCTTTGGGGCTATTTCGGGCACAGCTGTATATATTGTGGCTTGTCTATGGATAGAACGTCACGCCATGGGCATTTGGACCATGTGATAGCAACTTCAGAAGGTGGAAATAACTCCATATATAATCATGTATTAGCTTGTGCTAAATGTAATGGAGATGAAAAACGTGAAATGGACTGGCTTGATTTTTTGAGGTCAAAAGCAAAGACCGACCAAGAATATAATAAGCGTAAACTTATCGTAGAATCTTGGTTGGCAAAGAACAGTGTTCAAAATATCAACCAAGCTTTAAATGTAGAAGCTGAAGACATTATTGCCAAGGCATTAAAGGACTTTGACTCAGCGGTAGAACAAATGAGAACACTTCGGAAATCAATCATCTAATCGAGCTAGCCCTTAAACTTTAATGTCGTCTTGCGTTAATGATTTGGTACTTCATACTCATGCACAGGGTTTAAGCCTATAAAGAAAACGGAAGCCGCCTTTTTTTGTAGGCTCTTCATATGTATCAAATAATTCTGTAGCCAAGAGAAAGCCCTTCAAAGTACTATGGCCGTACATCTCTTTTAAGCCTTCTATTTCTCTAGGCATACGTTTCCGAATTAGTCGGCCTGCCGAACTCAAATTAACCCAACCACCTGAATTAACAGATTGAAGCGCAATGTCTTGCAGTATTACTGAAAGACTACTGTTTTTAAGAAACAAATATTTCAATTCAGCTTTACCAGCCTCTGAACCTAAGAACTCTGCCAATTGTTTTTTACCCTTGTCCAGGGCTTCAACCAAGCCTTTTAATTGCTCAATTTCAGGAATAAGCTTGTCTTTTTGTTGTTCAAGAAATTTATCATTTTCAAGGCAGCTACTAAGAGATTCTGGATTAAACCTCGGTAAAAAGTGATGAATCAGTTCATTGCGATCAGTTATAATCGACGCTAATGCCTGGCTTTTTGTATCAAAATAATCGGCATCACTTTCAATTTTGAATGAAAATGAAAAATATATGTCCTCAAGCTCTTCAGGCTCTTGTGCACCCTCTTGCACATCAGAGTAAGTATTTTCAAGAAACTGCCCCACCAACTGGCCCATAGTCTGCTTATGCACAACAACTGCTCTTCGTTCGCTAGATTTACTTATGTCACTGGCATATCCAGAAATTTGTCCATTGGCAATTAAAAACTTGAGCATATGCTCAACCTGTTGGAAGAGAAGTAGGTTTCGCCCTATTTTTCTTAGAACTTCATCCTTAACTTCTTCTAGCGCCATCTCTGAATTCATAAGTACCTTTATCTCGTCTTTATCATCTCAGTAGTGTTGAATAACTTTTAACGGTTGGATTCACACGACAATACCTCTGACATATTAGATATAAATCAGGGTTAAATGTAGGTAAACATAACTATTAATTAGAGAAGTTTTTCACCCTTTGATGAGATGAAATCAAAGCTGTACAGATGCTCAACAGGATTGCCATCACAAACACCTATAATCCGTCCAAAAAATCTTAAACCTCCGCTCTTCAAATTAACCCTGTGACCACATCTAGGACAGTTAGCCGTATATACCTTGATACCAACGCTTTTAATTCTTAGCTTTCTTTCAGGGCAAGGATTTATATCGTACACCAAAACGGCAGAGTGCAGGCGCATCGGTAACATCCAATCTGGTAACAATGCAATATTGTTATTGGTTGCACGAATGATGTGACTAAATAACATAAAATAAATTAGAGGGTATAAAACAAGACAAGTAACGAGGCCACTTGAAATAGAAGTAATCCAGCTTTGACTTAATGCAAAGGTCAAAAATGCTAATAGAGCTATTACCAAAAAAGGGCTCCCTACAAAAAGGGCGTATAACCATACTCGTAAGCCGTGGCCTTCAAAAGAGATTTCTCTTAACCAGCGGCTCCATAGTGGTAGTCGTGGTGCTGATTCTACAAAATACTTAATACCTTCACCTGTTTGAGGTGATATTAAAGCTTGTTCAGCTTGTACCCTTAGTTCTTTATCCTTTTTTATAACCGGCCGAGTGGTAAAACTCACTCCAGTTTTATTGCCTGCGCCTCCTCCCACTTTTCGCTCCAGCACAGGAACAACTGTTAAGCCTGCATTTGAAGCTATATCCTCTAGTAAAATATTCGATTCAACTAAACACCCTTCAAGCTTAACGAGCAATTTCCTTAACCTGGAATTATCGAGAAGTTTCTTCTCCCCAGCTCTTTCAGCAAATTTATTCGCAAGCGTGGGATAGTCATAAACACACTCTTCAGGCTTTCCAGCCTCTAATGCAATATCACTCTCCATGAGTTCAATGATTATAGGAAATAACTGCCAATGCTGTTGGCTTTTATCGCGGTTAGAGTATTTTTTCCAAAACTCGTTCCCTACTATCAGTGCATCATACGTATCATTCGTTTTTTGGTTCAAAATTCACCTTTAAAACCCGGTAATACCGGGTTTTACTCTGTTTAATCGTTTTAATTCAAAGGAATATCAATTCCAGCAAAGAGTGCCTTTGCTCAGATGATATCTCTTTATTGAAGGAAAAACATTATGATTGATCTACAAATTAATGAACCCGAATACCTAGGTTATGGCGAAATAGACGGAAGACTAATTCATATTAGTGAAGCTGAAAGAGGACTTAACTGTAATTGTAATTGTCCTGTGTGTGGAAATAAACTAGTCGCAAAAAAAGGAGCATCAAACACCCACCACTTCGCACACTATGAGACTAACGCCTGTGAATATAGCAACGAGACTATTATCCATATGCTTGGAAAATGGATAATTAAACAACATATGGCAGTTAAAACACCAGCAATTGAAATAACTAAAACTGACAACGATTTGAGTGGAAAAGCGCATAGTTTATCGTTCACTGACGACGCCTACAAATTGATTTTTCGTGAAGTTGAATTAGAAAAGAACGCAAATAACTTTCGGCCAGACATCACTGCACACTCACAAGAAACCACAACACATATTGAAATAGTGGTGACACACGATGTATCGGAAGAAAAGCTAGTTAAAGTACGGGAGGATGGGACCCCTATGATGTCAATCGACCTCAGTCAGGTTGACCCGCTTTCCACGCCAGAAGAGTTAAAAAATATCGTTATTTATACGGCCCCAAGGAAATGGGTATATCACCCTCAGGTTGAACAAATAGAATCAAACTTAACAGATGAACTATTATTAGAAATCACAGAAGCTAATCGATGCTTAAAATTTAAAGTCGAAGACCATTTTCAGTTAGAGATATCGAACCATACAAATAACAATACGCTTGAGCTTCAAGCTATTGGCGAGGTAATCCTCTTCGGTTATAAATCAGCAAGTGGCTATTCTAAAAAAAGTAAATCTGACTTTGATTTTTCACTCTTACACATTGGAAAACGAATACGAAACCACAGTAGCTTCAACTTCAGCATGCGGGCCTGTGGGGGATACGAACTAGATAATTTGTCCTTTGACGAAGCTTTAATTGATAAACTAGAACATTTGAATTATCCATGTATCGTCAGGCCAACCATTGAACGCATTTATATCGATGGCCGAAGTAGAGAGATCGTTACTGCACTTTAGTTGTAGTATCAAATGAATTAATTTGTAAGCTGGGGGATTCCTCCAGCTTCAGAACTTACCCTCATAGATAGCCTAAATCTCATTTTTGATCGAGCTCAGTGGGTCCATCTAATACTGCTATTTGTTAATCCTCTGTAATAGAATCAGAATTTCCGGATTGATGTTTAACACACTCCAATACGCTAGAAGCCTCTATGATAGTTAATTCACCAGTATGAAAATGAGTATCTATCCATATATGATTACCACTAACTACAAGGGTATTAGCCACATGACCATGAACCACAGCATCCACACCCGTTACAACATGACTATTACCAGCTAAAGCATCTTCAAACTGACCTCTACTCCATAGCCACTGCTCTTCATGTCTACTCGACCCATTCACTACTTTTTGCCAGTCATTAGGCGCAGAGGCATGCACAACACCAATTTTATAGTGTTCAGTTTCAACCGTTATAGCAATACTCATAGAACGTTGAATCAGCTCTGCCAGGCCTTCTAGCTCACTTTGGTTATATTGTTCTATCCAGCCGCCGCCAACATTAGTACCTGTGTGAATGCTACGAGTCAGAGGGTCTTGTAAACCATGAAGGAATAGAGACTCGTGATTGCCCATTACGCTATAAACACCCTCTGTGCCTGTAGCAAATTCTATTAACTCGGCACTATAGTCACCACGGTCAATGAGATCACCGGTAAATATCAGGATATCTTGCGTCTCAACAAAGCCTACGGTCTCTAGCTGCTTTTCGAGGGATAGCTTGTCACCGTGAACATCACCACAAAAGAAGACGCGTTGGCCTGATTCTGGTTTTATTACTTTATGTTGAATCGCCGTCATAAAAATAGAACCTTATTGAGTCGCCTTATATAAGTTTTAATGGGCCTTTAGCTTTCACTTGCCAGTAATCGGAGGCAAAAATGATAAAACGGTGCATCATGGTCCATGAAGTGAGCTCTGTAGCTTTTATTCTCACAGAATATGATTGACCGTAACCCTTGATACTTAGCTTTATCTAGGTAAGTTCTAATCGCGTAAGACCGATTGTCGTGAGGAGAAAGCTGTTCCAGCCCCCATAGAATCAAAATGTCTACATCATTTTCAGTTCGGCTTGGCTGAGGGGCATCTGAATAAAGGTCGATCTGACCTACCTGAAAAGACGCCTCAGCCAGCCTGTCTATCGCCTGATCGCGAAAGTCCGTGAGCTCTATCATCGACCCGGTAACAACCACGCAGTCCGAAATGCCTATTTTTAGGGCGGATATTAATCTTTCTACCGGTGTATTCATCATGATCTCTAAGGGGTCTATTGCTGCCCAATACCAAGCGTATTGAGCTAGCCTTTCTCTGGTTCATCTGAGCACTTCAAATAGTCGAAAAACTCAGGCCACTGCCTTTTATCATGATGGAGACACCAAAATGAATTTTTTTTCGGGTGACTAATACTCGCTTAAGGGGATGATCTTCATTGTTAATATTTCGGAGAATACTGCTTAAGTTGCGCCTAAAATGAGAAAATCGAAGCAAGGGGCATGACAAGTTTTTGATGTAAAGAGCTTCTTTTTTGACTTGCACTTCAATCTCGTCATCGGGTAAAAAGTGCCCTGATGCAACCAGTTGCTCTGGTATCGGGAGAATTAGATTGTCGTCATCATCTACTTCAATCTTTGATGTCATTTTCATTCCTACCACTTCTGAATTAATCATACGTTAATGCACTTAAAAGGCTCATAATCTGGGTTCAATTCTCCGGGGTAGCCCTTTGGATTACAGTAAACTCGGCACTGACCGATTTCATATTCTGAACTATTGTGAAGGTGCCCATGAATCCAGGCATCCGGTTGATGCTTTTGAATGAAGGCACTGAGCTCAGACACATAAGCAGCACTGGTAATGTCATTTTTATAATTTAAGGGTACTGACTTAACACTAGGGCCATGATGGCTAACGACGATGTTAGTCTCGCCTTTTAGTTTTTCTAAGGTTTCATCTAACCATCGTGCCGATACACTGTGAATAATTGCGGTATCAATGGATCGCAATTTTGAATAATTCGGTGACCTTCGTATCCTCTTATAATCCGTCATCACTTGCTGGCATTGATAACCTGCATCCTTTGGGTCTCCGAACAATTCAAAATTAGTCCAAAGCGTGCAACCTAAAAAGTTAACGCCATCAATATTGATCGTGTCGTTTTCTAATACGTGAACATTAGAGTTTTTGGCGGTATTTTTTATCTCGTCAATAAACTTCGGATATGCTCTTTTGTAGTACTCGTGATTACCGAGCACGTAGATAACTGGCACGTTAATATTTTCTTGAGCCCAGGTTACGCCTTTATCTTTTTCGTGAATATCCCCCGCCAGAACGACTACGTCGGCATTGGTCTCAGGGTAATCGTAATCCTCAAACTCGATATGTAGGTCGCTCAATAGTTGTATTTTCATAAATATTCTTTAGCCAATTACCGTGACTCCCCATCCTCGCAGGGAAGATGAGTTGGATTATCGAGCGCCTCTGTCGCAACCACGATCTTCATTTCATTTTTGAGTATGGTGACTTTCGGGTTAGCATTCTCCAAAATATCCTTATGAGCTTGGTTGATAAAGTGCTCTACTTTCTCTTTTTCCCGTTCTTTTAATGTGTCCAGATTTTCAAAAGGTTGCAGGTATTTCTGGCAGTCACTTAGAAAGCGTGAGAATGAAATCTTTTTGGCTGTTTCTGAATTTTTAACAATGACGTCCCAGCAAGGGCCTCGCGTATCATCACTGTACCGATGAAAATAAACAGCAACGCCTGATGAAGTATGAAATTCATTATCTAGCTGTTCACGCGCGTTTTGGCGATAACGCGATGCGCTCGATTTAAGCGCCTCTAATTGTGGTTCCATACCATTGGCCTGATATTGTAAGTCCCACAACGTATCCCCATCGATATCTTTACCGTGATCAGGCCCCTCGACCAGTTTGTGAGGAATTAGAGCCTCGATAAGACCATTAGCGGTACTCTCTATTTCGTCTGTTAGGTAGCCGCTCAGGCTGAAATGCGTCGAATAGTAGAAGTTTCGTTCATTATCTAGCATCCGAACCCAGTTATGATTGAGATAAAGACGGTAATCTCGCTTTTGGTAGCTGCTGGGGTAGTACTTTGTACGCGCCTCTTCTTGGTATTCGTACTCAGCTTCATCCATTTCGTAGAGTGAATCAAAAACAGTAAGGTCGAACTCTGTTCCCTGCAGTTCACACAATCTAAATGCATTGCCCCCAATACCCACAAGTGCAGTCGTATAGGCATTTAACAAATGGTTCTGATCACTACTTAGCGGGTCATCATCCGTTTCTGAATCGTATTCAAGATCAAATAAGGCGTTATATAAATAAGCATTGACTCTGTCATATTCATTATCAAGGAAGTACTGACGATACCTATTTTGCTCTGTAACAGAGTACGAAAAGAACCGTGAATCGAGCTTAATCAGTAATCGACTAATCAGGCTCATATCTGGTTTATATGAGGTCATAGTTCCGCCTCCTCTCCATGAATGAGATGTGAATAAAGAACTTTTTTAATACAGGGTTCTAATTCAGCATCCAGTATCTCTAGAATGGCATTGGCGATCTTCAAATCTTTTAGTGGTGTTGCATTATGAATAGATTGCGACCACTGATCATTTACTAAATCCAAATAACCAATGCCAGGGACAGCTCTTGCGATATCGACGTTGGATATAATAATCCATCGATATGGGTCGCTGGTTTTCGCAAACATCAACCTAAATGCATCAATATCTTCATCCGACAATTTAATTTCTGGCACATCTGTAGATAAGTCCAGGTTTGATGAGATATAATTTACCTCTACTAATGGCAACGCTGAAATGGCCACTCTTAGCCATAAATCAACTTCCTTGCAGACCCTGTCATTCTCTGAGGAATTGATGACCTCTGTATCTTCACCGGCAAGGGCCTCATTAATCTGGTCAATGATTGGCTGGTCGTAATCAGCTAGGAGCATACCCTCCAGGCGGCTAATAGAACTTCCATTCTTTACCCTTTTATGGCGTTCCAATACCCACTCTTCAGCCTTCTCTTTAGTCTCAAAATGAGGCACTTGCACGAGAAAAAACTGTTCAGGTATCGAGATCGATTGCCCATTTTTTAAATAACAGATAATTTCGCCACTCATTTCTGGCAAATAAGCGCGATCAGACTGGAGTGCCTCCAGTGCATCCCGAAAACTATTAAGTGGTTCAGGGAAATGAAGACGCATATCTATCGCTCTAAAGGCTAATATTTGCTCGTGGTAATCCATCTCTTATCTTTCCTATTCAAATGGAGAAACACTAACCGCTAAAATTTCCTGCCGGAATTGGCCATACACATTGAGCGTTGCCTCATAGACCTGAGTAAGTACCGATGGAACGTTTTTAGGCTGCAAACTATCAATGGGGCGTGAGGCAATTTCGTCTCCGCATTGGAGCGTAAGATCAACAGGGCTCGACTCTTCAGGTTCAGTACTCTCTGTATCTAACGAGTTCTTTATCGAAACAGGCCCTTTTGATTTTTCAAAATGAACAATGGCATTTTCGCATGGGATGTCTTCTTCCAACCGAAGAGCGTAATCAATGAGTTTCTGCTCTGCAGGCATGAACAAGTAGGCTTCTTGGTTTGGGCTATCAGTTCTGCGAAGGGGACGCCCGAGAATTTGCCTGAAATGCATTTCCGTTTTAATATTTGTTAGATGGCAACACACCTGAAGGCGAGGAATGTCAGTACCTTCACTAATCATACCTACCGACACTATCCAAAGTGTAAAACTCGCTTTAAAATCCTTAATTATTCTGGTTGGTTCATTCTCTTTATAGGTGGCAATAACGGCAGATTCGTTTAGCTCGTTACGCAAGATGTTAAGTATCCTTATCGCATGATCAACGGATGAAGCGACCACTAACCCTCCTGCATTAGGGTTAACCTGACGAATTTGGATGAGTTTATTATTTGCCAGGGTGATGATGTGCCGCATAACGGTTTCATTCTCGATAACCTTCTGATAAGGGCATGAGGTTTGCTCTAAGAGCTCAGAGAAGCTACCAAAAGCTTCGGCATCCTTATCATTCTCCTGTATCGTGATGTCATTATTGTCCGTTATAACTATTTGAGGAACACGGCAGACCTTATCTTTAATGGCATCAACAAGGCCATATATATAATCACAGGCAATATGATCATTGGTGTTTTTATACTCCGCAAGCACAATAGGTAATTTGTCAGAACGCCAGGGAGTCCCCGTTAGGGCCAACGTATAAGCCGCTTGATGTTTAATATTACTAATAATTTCCTCACCCCAAGCGTTTGCATTCTCTGGAGTTGTTCCTGCGCAGTGGTGTATCTCATCAAAAATAACAAAGACACGACGAGATTTTAACAATGCCCATATTTCCCTGTTTAGAGATGGCATCCCCTGATAAGTGAATGAACCTCCATCTGAGCCTATAAGACCATGAAAAGGCCTCTGTGTGCGTTTTTCCATAGTGTCTCGAATATTATCTGCTGTAATGTTCGAAGGCGAAAAACACCATACAAAATCAATAAGATTTGCGTTAAATAGTCGAGTTACAACTTCTGCTGCCATTATAGTCTTCCCTGCACCAGGTGAAGCCTGACAAAGAAAATGTGGGTAATTTGAGATGTACTTTTTAAGGGCTAAATCGGCACATTCAGATTGCCATTTACGAAGCGTCATTATTTCCTTCCAATATTTTCTGATCTTTTATTGTCGTTTCGAATGATTTGATCAAGCCACCAATGTCCTGAATATTGTCTCGTGCAAGGTTATAGTTCTTCTGAAGGCCTTTAAGTTGAGGGAATTCAGCATAAAGTGATTTATATCCATTCGATTCAGCGATAAGGCTTTGTAGTTCACCTTTATAGCGTTGAAGCCTATCGGTAAGTTCCTTAATTACGTTTTGTCCGCCTGAAATTTCATCATCTTTTTTCACATATTTAGAGGCACAATCCTTTGAAATGAAATTAACGGAATTAAATATATTCGTTTTTACATAAGTGGTTTTTTTCGTAGTCTTAGAGTCAACACGTTTCAATAAGCCTTTATTCTTTAGTTTCAATATCTCACGATAAACAACACGTTGAGCGTTGTTTTTATCTAGTTCGCTATTTGATAGAGCCATAAAAGCACTTCTTAGCTCTAGAACGGTAAAATTGTCAAAACTTGGAGCTGTTAGAATAGTGATGAATACACCATCTAAGCTAATTGATACTTGAGACATTCTTTTATTTTCCACTACCACATCATAATTAACTGTCTTCAGAACCTCTCCATAACTGCGCTCTACGCGAATCATAAATTGTTCTTGCTACAATACTAAGGATTCCTTAGTATACCAATTAACGAAAACATAGCAAAATGTTCAGCTCTTATTAAGGAGCTAGGCAGAATTGCAATACATAAATCCTTTACCGGTACAATTAAAGAAGGCTAGGCAAGCGCTGGGGATCACCCAATTAGAGTTGGGTGTAAGAATTGGTTTAGACCCTAGTAATGCAAGCGCACGAATGAATCAGTATGAAACAGGTAAACATACGCCAGACTATAAAATGCTAAAAAAAATAGCAGAAGAGTTAGGTGTGCCTGTTCCTTATTTACTATGTGAGGATGCGTTGCTGGCTGACCTGATTTTGCAATTGGCTAAGCTTTCTGATGAGGAAAAAGAAAGGATGCTCTGTGAGTTGAAGGCTAAATCAATATGACGACTAGATTAGATGCAAGTTTTTATATCATTCCGGCAGAATTACTTAATTAAAAAAGCTGGGGTCTAGTCTATTCACACCTCACTAGCCCTTGATGACAATAAAGTTGCCAGCCAACTGTTCCTTTGATGAGATTTACTTGGTGCTATCGTAATAGCTCTAAAATCCTTCTCGCTACCAACGATATGAATTTCGCTTTCGGCCCTTGTTACTGCAGTATATAACCATGCCCTATCGGTAATACGCCCACTTTTTAGTGCAACAATAGTGGTTGGAAACTGAGAGCCCTGAGCCTTATGTAATGTAATCGCATAACCTAGTTCGATAGAATCTAAAATCGCTTGGTTAATTCCAATTTTAGCTCCTGTATCTAACTCTGCCACACCAAAAACACCTTCACTATTTTCTACGGAGATCAATTTTCCAAGGCTTCCGTTTTGAATACCTTTTTCATGGAAATTTTGCGTAAATAATATTTGGTCATTCAGCCTAATATCTAGCCACATTTTATCACCATTTATTTCAAACGCCATTGGCTGCCCATTAGGGTTTATGGCATTTTGAATTTTTTTGTTTATATCACCTACCATCTGTCGTGTAGGTGCCATAACGCGAGAGTTTTCTGGTGATTTCAGAAATAGCTCCATGCACTGCTGTTCGATTTTATGCGTTGGAGTCTCATGAAAAGTAATTGCACCAGTTGTTAACTGCTGAGGCACTACACCTTCATTGATTAGCTTTGAATATTCCGGAATTCCGCTAGATTCTCCCTGGCGCTTAACAATATTTAGCTTGGAATTGATTATTGATTTTGCTGAAACAATATCGGCTAATATCTTTCCAGCACCGATAGGTGGTAACTGGTTTGGGTCACCAGTAAGTAATATCCGAGTTGAAGGGTGACAGTGCGTGACCAGCCTGTACATGGTTGGTACGTCGAGCATACTGGATTCGTCAATTACCAATAAATGGTTTGGCTCATTTCTGCTTGACTCAATAGGCTCTTTACGCAGTAAAGCTGCTATCGTACTGGTTTTAAATCCTATTGATTCGTGCAGACGCATAGCCGCTCGACCTGATAATGCGGCGGCGTGAATACTAAACCCCATTTGGTGATAAGCTCTTAAGACAGTTAGAAGTACCGTCGTCTTACCTGTTCCTGCGCCACCTGTGATCAGTGAAACTCCGTTATCAAGTGAGTTAGCCACAGCCTGATATTGCTCATTAGTCAATTCATACGGTAATTGAGCAATGGCAGCTTTATAGGCTTTATCTACATCATCATCAAAGAGGTCAATATTTTTAGCTAATGCGGACAAGCGCTTAGCGATCACCGCTTCCATTAATAATATAGCGGTTGGGTGATAAGTATCTGTCTTAGGGTTGTGTATGTATTGACACTTATCACTGCCAGCGATAATGGCAGCCTTTACCAATTCTGAATCATTTAAGAGTTTTTTAAGTGCTGGCAATAAGACCTTCATCGTAGTAAATGTATGGCCTTTTGATATTTGATCACGTAGCACATGCTCGATTCCAGCTGTCAGTCTTTTCGGATCACTTTCCTCAAGCTTGAAATATTTAAACGACATGTCGTCAGCATTTCCAAAACTCATACCAAATGCTAGCAATGTGTATGGGTTGTTTCTAATTGCTTCAATGGTTTCAGGTCCGTGATGACGAATAATACGCTGCTGTATAGGAGACGGTATTTGGTGTTTAGCCATCCAGTTACAAGCATTTAGGTTCGTGTACTTTTTGAATCCTTTATAAATTGCATCAATCGATGTTATAGTCAAAACTCTACTTAGGAGGCGTTCATTCTCTGATGTGCGATGAGTTGCAATCGTGTAAATCGCATCACCTAATACACTCCATAGTTCTCTCGCCTTACTTTCGCCAATACCTTTAAAATCTTTGTTAGCAGCGATAAAATTAATCAGTTGATCACCTGTTTCAGGCAGCGTGCATTGACTAATTTCTGGTGATTCGTAGGTATGCTGTTTGAGCTGAAACCCATTACTATCTATATCAGTTATTTTTCTGTTGCCTTTAATATACCAATGCTGACCAATGGAGGGATCAATAGGCAAAGAGTCTTTATTAGCTTTAATACTAACAACAAACTTTCCATTATTTATTCGGTAGTCATTTGCAGCTAACGGCACACCCGTAAAAATAACAAATTTACTATTTTTATAGGGAACGCTAGTGACACGAAAATTTTGCTCATTCATCTTGGGAGCATACCCATTTCACTAAGCGTTTCTGAAAGTTCACCAAAGCGCGCCAGTTGTTTTTCTAGTAAGTCGATCTTGGCTTTCAATTCAATATTTTCAACTTCTAGTCTTGATTTCTGTTGGCTATCTTGAATAGTTCGATTAACGCTCTGATCGTATTCTTTAGGCTTCTTTTCATTAGCTTTAGCTGCATTGGTCAACGGCGGTAATACGCCTTTCTCTCGAAGAGAGTACTCAAGTTTATTGAGCTCATATTTTAGTCTAGGATTTTGGACTAAAGCAGACTTACCACACCCTACGGCCTTAGCAACTTCTCCGCGGTTCAGTTGACCACGATATGTAATTTGAGTGAAATCAGCATCAGTTTGAGTCGAAGCCCAGAGCTGAAAGTTATTTACATATTCTTCTGCTTTTTGTTGTCCGTTCATCGCTTTCACCTTATATCAAGCCAAGCTTACGCTTAACATCCAAAGGTAATCGTTCGAATGCCTTATCGACACATTTTTCCACGCTGTCAATAAACTCACCTTTTTGTTCCCGCCTTTCGTTTTGTAGGGTTTTGACAAGTTCCTCTTTACGCCGCTGTCGAAGACCTCCCTGACTTCGGGCTAATTTTTTGAACTTAACTGTTTCTAGCTGTTTATTTACTTCTTTTAGAAACAATGTCAGCGCATTCGAGTAACTGTTACTGTTAAATATAGACTGGGGCTTAACACCTATAGCTTTAGCCACTTCAGCCTTCATCAACTGATAATCCCCTTTTTTGACGTAGTGACTTTTTTGCCCGTGGCGTCGGATATATTGAAGCTTCTGTTCTTTTAAATGTATGATTTTTTCATAAGCCGCATGACTGCTGTTGGATTTACTTACCCATGCTGGCAACGCTTCATCATGCTGTTCGTGAGCGTCCTCGTCATCCAAAAAATCATCGATGAAATTAACACTACTCATATCATGCGCCCTCTGTTGCACTGGCTTCAGCTATTTTTATCATTTCTTGAAAAAATATAATGTATTTGTCGTAGCTAGAGCGCTGACTGTTTTTCTTCAGCTGTTCAATTCGCTTATATCGCCAAAGGGGCGATTTGTATAAGATGCTCATTTGCAGGTTAATTTTTCAACCGTAACCGTTTCTAGCTGTTTATTTACGCCCTCTAGAAACGATGTCAGCGCCATAGAGTAGCTGTTTCTGTTGAAGATAAATTGGGGCATGACGCCTATAGCTTTAGCCACCTCAACCTTTTTCAACTGATAGTCCCCCTTTTTGATGAAGTAACCTTTTTGCCTGTGGTGTCGAGTATATTGAAGCTTCTGTTCTTTTAAACGTATAATTGCTTCATAGGCCGCATGGCTGCTATTGGACTTACTTACCCATGCAGGCAAAGCTTCGTCACCCAAAAAATCATCACTACTCATATTATGCGACCTCGGTTTCACTGGCTTCAGCCATTTCTATCGTTTCTTGCAAAAACGAAATGTATTTATCGTAGCTCGAGCGCTGACTGTTTTTCTTCAGGTGCTCAATTCTCTTTAGCGCCAAACGGACGGTTTGTATATGATGCTCTTTAATGAAATAAGGTAGATTCGGATTACGACACGCTCGCACGTCATGCTGCAGGTATACGACGATACCCTGATAATTCCCTTCAAATACATCCGCATTCACACACCCCAGACAAAGTTTCGGTTCTGCATTATGCCGTTGAGGAACACCGTCAATGGAGCACTTAGCCACACCCTCAGTCTGAACCCTCAACATACAAGTTGCCCACGCATTGGATTTAATATCGACCACACGATCACTGGCGATACGATTTGCTAGATTTTCATATTCCTCGTTGCTAACCACATGAGTATGTTTGGCCGCTTTACACAGGAAGCGATCAAAACCACCCGCGTACGCCCTTGTATCATCGGCCAGAGTCTTGATGTGATGTTTGACTATAGAATTGATAACGGTTCTTTTGGCTACCTCGTAGACCGCTAGGGTCTCCTTGTCTCTTAAATACGCCATAAAAAAACGTTCATCTAGGTGTTTGAAATTTGCTCTGATGAACTTTCCTACATCACCCCTATATCGGCGTAACACCGCTTCTGCCCATATATGCCGGAATGCATGGGGCGTCGGGTAAACATCACCCTGCACTAGTTCATTTCGGATAAATTTTATAGTAGCAGTAGATGTTAACTTATAATCTCCCGCTGTTATCGAGGCCAAGGTTTCAGGGTTAAGTCGTTCTTCAAGAATTTGGGCGACTGCGGGTTTCGCGTCGCCACGCTGGTAAGCTTCAATATGCTCATAAAAGTTGCTATTTGGATCTGCAAATAGCAGGTAACGCGGCAGTGCTTCACGCAATTTGTGACGTATCGCAATAAGTTCGACTGCTTCACTATTCTGTTTTTGGTTCAAACTATCCAACTTATCCAATTCCTTAAACAGCACATAGTTCTGAACAAAATCTGACCAGAGTTTTGTTACACGAAGTTGAATCAGCCCTTTAGATGAATCTAAATATTTCGCCGTACGCATATAGTATAAACAAGGTGATTCGGATTCAATGGAGTTACAAGTGTTTAACAAATAAGCCACCTGATAGCCGTATTGGGTAATTTCTCGATTGAGTGGCGTCGTTTTACTCGTTTTTGGAACCACCCAGTTCACATGAAAGCGCCAAGGCGAGTACATATTGTCCAAAATCTCTGGATTCAGCGTGACGTTGATAGCGGACAAAGGAAAGCCATATTCACTGGCTCGCCATCCCGTTAGAGCGACGAATAACGTGGAACCTGCCGACTCGACATGAAGGCAATATTGATTAACCAATTCAAACCCTGCAGGATTGGTTTCTTCGCTGGTTTGAAATGCATCCGCGCATCGTTTAAGGTGCTCGCGAATACTAGTTTGCTCATCCGGCAATAATTTTGCTTGCGCCTCGATAACAGCCTCTATCAATACATTAATATCATTAAGGGTTAGCGTAAAATTAACCTTCTCATGATTTAAAACCGCCAAGTACTCCGCAAAAATTTCCTGCGCCGTTTTGCCGTGCTCACCGATATAACGAGTAAAAATAATCGAACGTACAAATTCCTGGGTATCAAAGCGGTCGGGCAGGCCTGCATGATCAATGATGCGCTGGATTGTATCCAATTTGAAAGCTTGCGCTAATTGAGAAAAGGCATTGTAGCGTTTACGATAGGCTTCATAGACTACGGCAGCAATAACGGCTAACATTTGATCAGTCCAATAAGCTGCGCTTCGGTAACAGCCTTTGCGCATTTCGCCTCCGGCAAGTGCGTATCCAACCGCTGATTTCAATATGTGGTTGTTTTTTTGATTAATACTGCTCGCCAAACCCTCAAGCAGCGCCGAACAATCCAGTGCCAGGAAGCTGCGAAACGCGACCACTGATTGAAAATGAGTTTCAAAAACATTAGCACAATGATCGATGTAATGCCTGCCTATATCCATACCGAGATTGTTGAAACTACCGCCTTTTTTATAGTCTGATAATGTCATGCCCATGACGCTTTGGCACGCTTGATTAAGTATGGTATCTGATTTTTTTTTTGTAACGGGTACGATCAAAAAGCTTGATTTATACGGCCGCAGCGTTTGCGATAGTTTCGAAAGAGAAAAATGGATTAGACCTGAACTATAGGCAGGCACGGAAAGCCGTGAATGAACACCGTCGATTGCCACATCACAGGTTAAATAGTAGCTGTAAAATGCCTCCAACCTTGACAGATCCAGACACTCAATCTGCTTTTCAACAAGATAAGCAAATAATTTTGCTAATCCTTCATAAATATAAACACAACTGTGATTGACTTCACGACCGATGCAAAGTTCCACCCAAACAAGTTTGGCAAACTCAGAGATGGATAACAGAATGTCTTCGCCATCAAATACGACGAACACGGAACCAACAAAAGCGACATGAGGCTGGTTGAAAAGCGTCCAGTCCAAATTAATTTTCACGCTTCCATTTCTATACCCAAAGATAAAATAGTCATCGTGGATACATCCATCATTTAGGAGACCAAGTAACTTCAACTTATCGTCAAGAGCCTGCATCAGGGTCTCTTTGGTATTGTTTTCATCTAAAATTAACTTGGTCATTACTGGACTCCTGTGAAGGGCGTAAAAAGAGGCGGCAAATCCTTTTTATATTTGTGAAAAAGTGCTTCGCCTTCAGTCAGAGAGGAGGAAGAAAAACGCTTTTCAGCAAACAGCGACTCTATCCATTCGGTCGTTGGAAGCACGGTATGAAATAAATACTCAGGCGCGTTCTGTACCAGGAGCGCATGTTTTCGCTTAACCTCTGACAAATAATGTTGGAGTCTTAAAACCGTGTCAGCACTGTCCAGCAAATACAACGTATCCGGATAATCATCACAGCCTGGAACGCTAGGCTTAGTGAAGCCTAAGTCGTCGATGTGGCCATGATCTTTGCCTGTGATCAGTTTCATACGCGAGAGCACATCACTACTTTTACTGGATATACTGTTACATGCCACAGTAAATTCGCTATTAAATTCGCGCTGATCTTGCTCACTCGCTCGAAATAGGTTTGTCGCAAAATCCTGCATCACGGCGCGAGTGATCAACCCGCAAATGTTAAGCCATTCCAAGTTCGCAGGCGTACGATAGGATTGACGCTCAGTTTCGTCTGAATGCGAATGCCAATTGAATAATTGGGTTGGTGTAAAGCTATCTGATTTCGCGTGCACCGCAGATGTTTTGATGGCAGAAAAGCCCCATACATAAGATGTAGACTTGAATTCAACTAGCTCTTGATAATTCGCAACATTTTGATACTTTTTAGTGCGGTAAGCTTCACCGTTCTCAAACAAAGCCATCAATGCATCCAAAAAGACTGCTGTTTCTCCAGCTTTTTCAATTTTTAGCTCAATACGATCGCGAAGTTCCATTTGCATGAAGCGAAACAGTCGATTAAGCACACCCGAAGGATTGTTTCTATAACTTTTTACTGGAAGAGTGAGCGGCACACAAGCATTGTCATAATGGGTTCTATCTTGGATAAACTGCAATATGGATTCACCTGCGTCGGTGTTCGTTGCAAGTGTTGCAACCGCATGAGTGGTTTGTGCCCGGCCTTTAAAGTACTCACAATGAATATGGCTAACGTTTCCATTGCGCCGCTTAACGAGACTAAAATCCTGAACGGTCAGCTTGGAAATATCTGAAGCCTGAACCGTTTGGATCGCCATGAGAGATGAAAATAAATAGTGCTCAGCAAAACAAACGGGAACTGTATCCGTCGTTCTTGTCGGTGAATGCAGATGGCAAACCAAATCATACAAAAATTCCTGTCCAAAAAAAACGCTCTGCTGATTAGACATTAACACGCTGTAAACCTTTCCCCTTTCTTTTCTTATACAGGCAATTCTTTGGTTTTTTGTAAATTTGGCGGTGGCATAGCCTAAGCTATGGGGTTGAACACATTCATGAAGAATCAGTTTTATCACTAACTCCAGCGTATTTTCCTGCTCTACAGTATGGTATTTTTCGCTCCAACGATTCAGAATAAGGACTAAATGATTTTGTTTTTTTCGGTAATACATCGTATGACTTTCGCCCTCGTCACGCTTCCTAAACGGAACAACATCATTGGGCGTAAGCGTTGAATGATCTAAAAACGACATTAATTCTTTTTTTGCGCGCTGAATTTCTAGTAACGTGGTTTCGATGGTTATTCTGAACGAATTGGTCAGCGCCTTTGGCGAAGCTAGTCGCGTAAACAATTGATGCCCTATGCCAACGTCTTCTCGGCGCAACCAGCTATGTTGAGCAAACCATTGGGTCAGGGTGTACGAAGACTTGTCATCATCAGGTGCTGGTTTCGTTTTTGTGAGCGTATAAAGGTAGCTAAGTTCGCGGTCCTTTAGTGCGCTATAAAATGGCTCGTAATCCAAAGCAACTTTAATGCACTTTATTATTACCTTCAGTCCTGAAGACTGTGTTTTTATCACTCTATTTTTTACACGAGACGTTTCAAATTCTTTTAGAATAATCACCCTGTTTTGATCGTCAAACGAATAACCATTTATAAATTCAAGAAAGGGTTTGTAGAACTGGGAAGCTTCATTTTTTCTAAAAACAGAGAAATCATCAGTGTAAAAGTAACGGTACGCGGCCGTATACAGTGCTGAAAATATAAGTTGACGATCGGTACAATCATCGTCATGCAAAGCACAAATATATTCTTTGTGTGGTCCATAGTCAGGTAGGATAAATTGCTTGACGCCAAGCTGAAATGGAATGACTTTTACTGTTTGTAGCGACTGAAATTCCTTTACCATCCTTTGTTCTTGATTTATGGACTCTTGATTTCCAGCTTCCTCTATCCCTGGTTCTAAATCGATATACGACTCCATTTCAGAAAACCTCAAACTGCTTTTTTATATGACAACTTCTTATATATTTTTTCGTAGTCTGTGGAGCAGAGCCATCTGAGGTCGTGTGCCCCATAAGTGCTGCTACTACAAGATAAACGCTTGATGTCGTTGTCACATCGTCTATTGCGATACCTTTTTCCTCAGCAAAATCATAGAACTTGTCTGTGCCAAAACTGTGCCTAAGGGTGTGATGAGTATGACCTTCCTCTAACTGCTGTCCATCTGGATCGAGCAAACCTTTCGCCTGCTTTTCAAGTACAATCAACTTAACATCTCTAAAAGTATCACTGGCACGACTTTTTGAAATCGGTGTTCCATGCTCGGCAGGTGAGTTGTTTAAGAAAAAAGTGTTTTCGCTAACCAAAGGACGTTCTTTGTCGTAATACTCCCTGAATCGCTCAAGCAAGCTGCGATTAAAATAGATGACCCTGGACACGCCACCACTATAGCGCTTTGCTTTTGTAAAAATACCCTGCAGGTAATACTCGAATTCCATTTGCTCTGGATAGGTGTCTAGCAAGGCAAATAAAGTCTTCATCCCTGGGTGCGTTTTCGTTCCAACTTTGAAATCCTCGACCAAGAACCCTTGATTTTCTTTGCTCCTCAGTCCAAGTTCGCCACCCGTCCTCAACAATAACTCGTCACGGATTGAATGGGTATTTTGGTATAAAATCGATCTTAGTTCGGGGGTGAGGTACTTGACGGCAGTTCGTTTCTTATTGTTTTTTCGCGCTGTTTCTTTGAATTTTGGTTTTATAAAAAGGCGCTTTATTCGCGCCAGATCACATTGGGCCAGATAGTTATAATATGCATTCAGGGCACTCAAATGCTGTTGAATTGCAATTTCGCCCACACCCTTTTCGCCGATCAAAACCTCATTGAGGTAATAATTGATAATTTCATCTGGAAGATTGCTGTGGTGCTCTAAAGAAATTTCTGTCTTATCACGCGCATACTCCTCTACCCATTCCAAAAAACTTGCCAGTCGATTCGGAATAAATATAGCGGTATTCTCGCTAATCGATTTTTCTAAGAGTTTCGTCGACCCAAATCCATCTTTGCCCTTCCAGTTTTCCTGAACGTAAATCACACTCTTTTTAGATAAGCAGCAGCTGAAAAATGTCGGCAATAGAATCGGGACTCCATCATTATAGATGAACAGTGGGAAACCTAGTTTTTGTGAGTTAATTTTCAGCATTCTAATTCCAACATATTATGATAGTTAGAATATAGACCACAAATAACCAAAACAACAAACGTTTTCTTAGATCATTTAATAGGATGTATTTCTCTTGTTAAAACGGTGAATTTCATCAACAAAAAGAATGGTATCTTTATTATTTATACTTCGATAATTTTTAGCGCGTTCAATAGCCGCACGAATATCTTTTACGCCGCTTAAAACCGCCGACAATGTTTCAAAGTGAGCTTCACAACCCTCAGCTAACAAACGCGCGAAGCTGGTTTTACCTACGCCTGGAGGGCCCCATAAAATCATGGAATGCAACACACCTTTTTCTACTGCAACTCTTAAGGGTTTGCCTATACCTAAAATATGTTCCTGGCCTATGTACTCACTAAGGTTTCTTGGTCGCATTCGAGAAGCCAAGGGCTGGTGCAAAGGAGCACTGACAAACAAATCACTTTCAGAGTCAAGCGTCATTACTGTCCTAATTCTCGAATAACATCTGTTCCTTCAGGAATAATGAATTCAAATGCATCATTTTTAAGGCCGGTATTAACCTTGGCCTCAATAAAACCAATGGTACTCTTCTGCCCTAAAGAGTCAGTGAGACGCATTTCAACTAAGATATCATCATCAAAACGTAGCCTAAGAGACTCAAACAAGGACTCTTCACTCTTGGGCATTAATACATATTGGTTAATCGTTTTATCCCACTGCTTATGATGAACGGCATAACTTTCACCTAATGATGTAACGTCACCACTAAATAATAGCGCAGGCGTATTTGATAATTGCTCTGTTACTTGCTGAACAGTCGCTTGCTCCAGATCTGGATCATAAACAATAACGTTTTTACCATCAGAAACAATAACCTGCTCCAAAGGAGGTTCAGTATGCCAATAAAATAAACCCGGACGCTTTGCTTTTAATACGCCTCGACTTTCCTGAACTTCTGTACCTGCCTTATCGACGACATACTGTATAAAATTAGCCTCTATGGTATGTAATTTTTCAAGTCGTTTAATCAACGACAGCGTTGCGTCATCTGCTTTGAGCACCGAAGAAAAAAATAGAATACTTAAAATAATAATAGCGTTTAGTGTTCTTATCTTTATAGTTTTAAAATTACTCATAAGGTTACTCATGTATGTATCTTCGCATTAATCTATTTAATGTTTAGGGGGCGGTGGAGCCAGTACTTCTCTTGCGCCGTTATGTCCTGCTTCACTTACAACGCCTGCCGCCTCCATCGCTTCTACTAAATTTGCAGCCCGGTTATAACCGATTTTAAGCTTCCTCTGTACCGATGAAATGGAAGCTCGTCTCGACTCCGTTACAAAGGCAACAGCCTCATCATAAAAAGCATCTTGTTCGTTATCTGTATTTTCACCCGATAGCCCAGGAATAGCTTCTGAAGTATCTCCACCTGAAAGAATTTCATCAATAAAGTCAGGTTCACCTCGCTGCTTCCAATCCTTAACCGTGCGGTGCACTTCATCATCTGATACAAAAGCACCATGCACACGAACGGGCATACCGGTACCAGGAGGGAGGTATAGCATATCACCATTACCCAGCAACTGCTCAGCACCACCCTGATCAAGAATCGTTCGCGAGTCAATTTTTGATGATACCTGAAAGGCAATTCGAGTAGGTACGTTAGCTTTAATCAAACCAGTAATAACATCTACCGACGGGCGCTGGGTTGCCAATATAAGGTGTATGCCTGCTGCACGTGCCTTTTGCGCAATTCGCGCTATAAGCTCTTCAACCTTTTTACCAACAATCATCATCATGTCAGCAAATTCGTCAACTACCACCACAATGTAAGGCAATGTAACTAATTCAGGTTGATCGCCTGCGCCATCCATAAGATGCTCTTCAGGCTTCCAAAGAGGGTCTTTAATGGGGGCTCCTGCTTCAATAGCTTCTTTAACTTTGCGGTTATAGCCCGCCAGGTTTCTTACGCCCAATGCGGCCATTAAACGATAACGACGTTCCATTTCTGCTACACACCAGCGAAGCGCGTTAGCCGCTTCTTTCATGTCGGTAACAACAGGGGTAAGCAAGTGTGGTATACCGTCGTAAATTGACAATTCCAGCATCTTTGGATCAACCATGATCAGTCGAACTTCAGCAGGCGTCGATTTATAAAGTAAGCTTAATATCATTGCGTTTACACCAACAGACTTACCAGAGCCTGTTGTACCAGCAACCAATAAGTGAGGCATTTTCCCCA